>Ga0272446_1000078_pt1 | contig 123805 bp, 108 predicted proteins | sample YNPCB0061_FD_194587 | JGI IMG/M metagenome (GOLD analysis project Ga0272446, IMG submission 194587) | Hot spring microbial mat communities from Yellowstone National Park, WY, United States - YNP-CB-006-1 | ecosystem: Environmental > Aquatic > Thermal springs > Hot (42-90C) > Sediment | place...
CCCCCTCGAGCGCACTGTCTCCTCATCGTTCCGGTGTTGCCATTCCCCGGGCCGCATGCCCGCCCAGGCGACCTCTTGCGACGATCCTTGACCAATTTGGTCCGGGATGCTATAGTCGGAAGTGGACTGATTTGGTCCTGAATTGCTGACCCGATGCTGAAGCTGACCAAGAAGGCCGACTACGGGCTGATCAGCCTGAAGCACATTGCCGTGTTCGGCAAGGACCGGCCTGCGAGCACGAAGGAGATGTCGGAAGCTTACGGAATCCCCGTGCCGATCCTATCCAAGGTTCTGCAACGGCTGGTGCGCGAAGGCTTCCTCGTCTCCGAGCAGGGCGTCAACGGCGGCTACCGGCTGGCCCGGGACCCGTCGCGGATCACGGCGCTCGAGGTGATCCGCGCCATCGACGGCCCGGTGCTGCTCACAAACTGTTTCAGCGGCGACAGCGACTGCGAAATCACGGACTGCTGCAACGTGCGCGAGCCGCTGCGCAAGGTGCATGAGCGCATCCAGCAGGTGCTGGAAAGCATCACAATTGCAGATCTCAGCGACGAGGCCGCCTCGTGCGGCCCGGCAAAGGCGGGCAGGTTGACTGTCATATCCGGATGAGGCGGAAGGAAAGGAACTGGCCATGCTGAAATTCCCGATTTATCTCGACTATCATGCGACGACGCCGGTCGACGAGCGTGTTCTGGAGGCGATGCTGCCCTACTTCCGCGAACACTTCGGCAACGCGGCCAGCCGCAACCACAGCTACGGCTGGGTGGCCGAGGAGGCGGTGGAGAAGGCGCGCAAGCAGGTCGCGGCGCTGATCAACGCCTCGCCGAAAGAGATTGTCTTCACCAGCGGCGCCACCGAGTCGAACAACCTCGCCATCAAGGGCGCGGCCGAGATGTACGCCGAGAAGGGCAACCACATCATCACCGCGGCCACCGAGCACAAGTCCGTGCTCGACACCTGCAAGCGGCTCGAGAAGCGCGGCTTCCGCGTCACCTATCTGCCGGTGCGGCCGGACGGGCTGATCGACCTCGACCAGTTGCGCGACTCGATCACCGACAAGACGATTCTCGTCTCGATCATGTACGGCAACAACGAGATCGGCACCGTCCAGGACATCCGCGCCATCGGGCAGATCTGCCACGAGAAGGGCGTGCTGTTCCACACCGACGGCACGCAGGCCGCCGGCAAGATCCCGGTGGACGTCATCGCCGACAATATCGACCTGATGTCGTTCACCGCCCACAAGATGTACGGGCCGAAAGGCGTGGGCGCGCTCTACGTGCGGCGCAAGAACCCGCGCGTGCAGCTGGTGGCGCAGATCGACGGCGGCGGCCACGAGCGCGGCATGCGCTCCGGCACGCTGAACGTGCCCGGCATCGTCGGCTTCGGCAAGGCGGCCGAGCTTTGCCAGCAGCTGATGCCGGAGGAGATGCCCCGGCTCCAGCGGCTGCGCGACAAGCTGAAGGACGGCATCCTCGCCCAGCTCGACGAGGTCTACATCAACGGCACCATGGAGCGCCGGCTGCCGCACAACCTGAACATGAGCTTCGCCTACGTCGAGGGCGAGAGCCTGCTGATGGGGGTCAACGACATCGCCGTCAGCTCGGGTTCGGCCTGCACGTCGGCGACGCTCGAGCCGAGCTACGTGCTGAAGGCGCTCGGGGCCGGCGACGACCTGGCGCATTCGTCCATCCGGTTCGGCCTCGGCCGCTTCACCACTGAAGAGGAGATCGATTACACGATCGGCAAGGTGGTGGAGGTGGTGAAGAAGTTGCGCGAATTGTCGCCCCTCTACGAGATGGTGAAAGAGGGGATCGACCTTCGCAAGGTGGAGTGGACGGCCCACTAGGCTGCGCGCTCCCGCAAAGCGGTACGAATTTCACAGGCAGAAGGGGAAAAGAAAAAACCATGGCCTACAGCGAGAAAGTTCTGGATCATTACAACAACCCGCGCAACGTCGGCAGCCTGGACAAGAACGACCCCAACGTGGGCACCGGGCTGGTGGGCGCTCCGGAATGCGGCGACGTGATGAAGCTGCAAATCAAGGTGAACCCGGAGACGGGCGTCATCGAGGACGCCAAGTTCAAGACGTTCGGCTGCGGCTCGGCCATCGCCAGCTCGTCGCTGGCCACCGAGCTGATCAAGGGCAAGACGATCGACGAGGCGATGCAGCTGAAGAACACGGTGATCGTGAACGAACTCAGCCTGCCGCCGGTGAAGATCCACTGCTCGGTGCTCGCCGAGGACGCCATCAAGGCGGCCATCGAGGACTACAAGAAGAAGGCCGCGGCCCACGCCGGCGCGGCGCAGTCGGCGTAAGCTGGAATCGGGAGCGGCCGGGCGCCGCGCAGGCGCGCCGGCTGCGCAAGGAAGTTTTTGCCATGCCGGAAATCCACGTCACACCGAAAGCCGTGCAAAAGATCCGCGAGGCCTTCGCCAAGCAAGGGGTCCAGGGTGGCGGCCTGCGCCTTGGCGTCCAGGGCGGCGGCTGCTCGGGCCTGAGCTATTTGTTCCGCTACGAGCCCAGGCCGCGGCCTTCGGACCACATCTTCCGTTTCGAGGACGTGGAGATCTACATCGACCCGAAGAGCATGATCTTCCTCGACGGCATGACGCTCGACTACAAGGAATCGCTCATGCACTCGGGCTTTGCGTTCGACAACCCCCATGCGACGAAAAGCTGCGGGTGCGGCACGTCGTTCTCAGCCTGATGGCCCACGTACACGATTGCTGGCATTGCGGCGCCAAAGATGCGGCCAGCCTGTTCTGCCGCTATTGCAACACCATCCAGCCGCCGACGCCCGACTACTACGAGTTTTTTGACCTGCCGCGCCGGCTGGCGCTCGATCCGGAAGAGCTGAAAAACCGGTTCTATACGCTCAGCCGCCTGCTGCACCCCGACCGTTACACGCGCCGCTCGGAGCAGGAACAACGGTTCTCGCTCGAGGCCTCCTCGATCCTCAATGACGCCTACCGCGTCCTCAAGGACCCCATCCAGCGGGCTGAATACGTCCTGCGGCAGGAAGGCTTCCCCGTGGGCGACCAGCGCAACCGGGACGTCCCGCCGGAGCTGCTCGAAGAGGTTTTCGAGCTGAACATGGCGCTCGACGAGCTGCGCGGCGGGGACCTGGACGTCCTGCCCCAGCTCGAGCAGATGCGGCGGAAATTCCTGGACATGCTCTCCGCCATCGACCGGGACCTCGAGGCGCTGTTCCGCCGCCATGACGACGCGCAGGGCGACGAGCGGCGGCAGGTTCTGGCCGAGATCCGCTCGACGCTGAACCGGCGCCGCTACATCAGCAACCTCGTCCAGGAAGTGGACAAGCAGTTGACGGCGCGCAACGCCTAGCGCCGCCGCCCGGATGAATCCCATGAGCACTTTCCAGATCGACTTCTCTTCCGCCACGCGCAAGCGGATCATCGGCATCGACCTCGGCACCACCAACTCGCTGGCCGCCTTCATGGACCTGACCGGGCCCGAGATCATCCCCGGCCCCGACGGCAGCCGCATGGTGCCGAGCATCGTCAGCCTGGCCGACGACGGCTCGTTCGTCGTGGGCGAGCCGGCGCGCCGCCTGCTCATCGACCGCCCGGACCGCACCGTGTACTCCGTCAAGCGGCTGATGGGCCGCGGCCTCGAAGATGTCAAGGACGAGCTGAAGCTGTTCCCGTTCCGCATCGCCGAGGGCAGCGAGCAGGTCATCCGGCTCCAGCTCGGCGACCGCACCTTCACGCCGCCCGAGATCTCGGCGCAAATCCTCAAGGAGCTGAAGCGCCGGGCCGAGCTGCATCTGGGCGAGGAAATCACCCAGGCCGTCATCACCGTGCCCGCCTACTTCAACGACGCCCAGCGGCAGGCCACGCGCGACGCGGGCCGCATCGCCGGCCTGGAGGTGCTGCGGCTGGTCAACGAGCCGACCGCCGCTTCGCTCGCCTACGGGCTGGACAAGCGCCGCGAAGGCATCATCGCCGTGTACGACCTGGGCGGCGGCACCTTCGACATCTCGATCCTGCGCCTGCACGAGGGCATCTTCGAGGTGCTCGCCACCAACGGCGACACCCACCTCGGCGGCGACGACATCGACAACCGCCTGCTGGCCATCGCGCTCGAGGACATCGCCAGCGAGTGGGGCGAGGACCTCTCGCACAACGGCGAGGCCGTGCAGACCATCCGCCAGGCGGTGATCCGCGCCAAGGAGGAGCTCTCGTTCCGGCCCGTCACGGTCATCGACCTCGAATACGGCGGGCGGCGCTACCAGCGCGAGCTTCGGCGCGAGCTGTTTGAAAACCTCATCCGCGACATCGTCGACCGCACGCTCGGGCCCTGCCGCCAGGCGATGCGCGACGCCGGGCTCGAGCCCGAGCAGATCGACGAAGTGGTGCTGGTGGGCGGCTCGACGCGCATCCCGATGGTGCGGCGCGCTGTGGAGACGCTGTTCAAGGCCAAGCCGCACTCGGAGCTGAACCCCGACGAGGTGGTCGCGCTCGGCGCCGCCGTGCAGGCGGCGATCCTCGCCGGCGACGTAAAGGACAAGCTGCTGCTCGACGTCACGCCGCTGTCGCTCGGCATCGAGACGATGGGCGGCGTGGTGAGCAAGCTCATCCACCGCAACTCGACCATCCCTGCCTCGGCCACGGAAGTCTTCACCACGTCGGTCGACGGGCAGCGCAACGTGCTCATCCACGTCGTGCAGGGCGAGCGCGAGCTGGCCAAGGACTGCCGCTCTCTGGCGCGCTTCGACCTGAAAGACATCGAGCCGCTCCCGGCGGGCATGGCCCGCATCGAGGTGCGCTTCCTCATCGACGCCAACGGCATCCTCAGCGTCACCGCCCGCGACCTGCGCAGCGGCAAGGAGCAGACCGTCGAGGTGAAGCCCAGCTACGGCCTCACCGAGGAGCAGGTGGAGGCGATGATCCGCGAGTCCTACGAGAAGGCCGAGGAGGACCTGCGCGAGCGGCAGGTGCGCGAGGCGCGCGTCGAGGCCGACAACATCCTCGCCGCGGTGGAGAAGGCCCGCTCAAGCGACGCCTGGCTCGAGCTGACCGACGAGGAGCGCGCCGCCATCGATGCCGCCATCAACGAATTGCAGATGGTCTACCACTCCGGCGACCATCTCCTGATCCGCGACCGCATCGGGAAGCTCGACAACGCCACGCGCAAGCTGGCCGAAAACATGATGAACACGGCCGTGCGCGAGGCCCTCAAGGGGACGAAGATCGACTAAAGCAGGAGCCGCGCCCATGACCTGGAACGATTTTGAAGACCTTGGCATGGCGCTTTACGAAGCGCACCCGGACATCGACCCGCTCACCGTCCGCTTCACCGACCTGCACCGCATGGTGACCGAACTGCCGGGCTTCGACGACGACCCGATGGCGTCCAACGAAGCCAAGCTCGAGGCCATCCAGATGGCCTGGTACGAGGAGTGGAAGGACAACCAGGGCTGAGTCAGCGGCAGGCCGCCTGCCGCGCCGGAAGCCGCTCGAGCAGCATTTCAGCGAACGCCGCCGCGCTGGCGGAAGCGGCTTCCACCACTTCGGCCTCGCCCCACTCCCAGCGGCGGCGCACTTCCTCCACCAGCTTCGGGCGAACCACCCAAACCACGGGCGCGGGCAAGCCGCCCAAGCGGTCCAAAGCCGGCGCCCAGCCCTCGCCGCGCAGCTCCATGGGGCCCACCTCGTCGACGAAGAAGGCGTCGGGGCGACCGGATAGGGGCGCCCCGGGATGAAGTTTTCGGCGGTTTTCCGGCTTGTCGCCGCCCGGTTCTTCGTTTAATCTGATGAGGGCACTGATCGGGAGCAGTTGCCCGCACTGGAGGAACATCCTGAAATGAAGCGAATCTGGACGGCGCTGTTGGCCATGGCATTGTCGATTCCCGCCGCCCCGGGCCAGGCGCCGCAGAAGAAGCGGGTGGCGGTGCTGAACTTTGATTACGGAACGGTCCGCAGCGTCGTGGCGGGAATTTTCGGGACCGATGTCGACGTCGGCACGGGTATCAGCGACATGCTGGTGGAGGAGCTGGTCAAGGGCGGCGCCTATTCGGTGATCGAGCGCAAAGCGCTGGACAGGCTGCTGGCCGAGCAGAACTTCTCCAACAGCGACCGGGCCGATCCGGCATCGGCGGCGCGCATCGGGCGCCTGCTGGGCGTGGATGCGATCATCGTCGGCTCGATCACGCAGTTCGGACGCGACGACCGGCAGGTGGGGCTGGGCGGCTTCGGCCGCAGCATCGGCAAGTACGGCCTGGGCGGCACGAGCGTGCGCAGTGCCAAGGCGGTGGTGGCGGTGACGGCGCGGCTCGTCAATGTGGAAACCGGCGAGATACTCGCGGTAGCGACGGGCAACGGCGAATCGAAGCGCAGCGGCACGTCGCTGCTGGGCGCCGGCGGCAGCGGGGGCTCGGCCGGCGGCGGCGCCGTCGACATGCGCAGCACAAACTTTGCCAACACGATTCTCGGCGAGGCGACGCGGCACGCGGTGGAGCAGCTGGCCACGCAGCTGACGGCCAACGCATCGCGGATCGAGACGAAGGCGCGGCCGGTGGAAGGGCTGGTGGCGGACGTCACGGGCAACACGGTGGTGATCAATGTGGGAACCCGCGCCGGCGTGCGGCCGGGCATGACGCTGAGCGTGCGGCGGCTGTCGCGGGAGATCAAGGACCCCGCCACGGGCCGTGTGATCCGCCGGATGGAAGAGACGCTCGGGACGCTGACGATTACGGAAGCCGACGAGGAGTCCGCGGTGGGGACCTACAGCGGCGCTGTGCCGCCGAAGGTCGGCGATACGGTAAAGAACTAGAGGGCGGGTGGAGCCGAGGAGGAGACATGACCTATCAGCCGGGGGACCGGATTGGCGATTACGAGGTGCTGGCGGTGCTGGGCGCCGGCGGCATGGGCAAAGTGTACAAGGTGCGCAACCTGATCTCGGACCGCGTGGAGGCGATGAAGGTGCTGCTGCCGAATCTGGCGGAGAACCCCGAACTCGGCGAGCGCTTCATCCGCGAAATCAAATTGCAGGCGACGCTCAGCCACCCGAATATCGCCGCCCTGCACACGGCGCTGCACTACGAAAACCAGCTGCTGATGCTGATGGAGTTCGTCGACGGCATCACGCTGGACGAGCTGGTGCGTTCCGGGCCGCTGCGGCTCGAAGAGGCCGTGAATTACATTTCCCAGGTCTGCGACGCCCTGGCGTACGCGCACTCGAAGGGCATCATCCACCGCGATCTGAAGCCTTCGAACATGATGCTGACGCCGCAGGGGGTGGTGAAGCTGCTCGACTTCGGCATCGCCAAGTTCGCCCAGGACCGGTCGATGACCAAGACCGGCTTCCTGGTGGGGTCGCTGCCTTACATCTCGCCGGAACAGATCGAAGGCCTGCCGGACATCGATGCGCGGACGGACATCTATTCGCTGGGCATCACGCTGTATCAGCTGGTCACCGGGCGCGTGCCGTTTGAGGCCGACAGCGAATACTCGCTGATGCGGAAGCACCTGCAAGAGGCGCCGGTGCCCCCCGTCCAGTTGATGCCCGACGTGCCGCAGGGGCTGAACGACATCATCCTCACGGCGATCGAAAAGGACCGCAGCCGGCGGTTCCAGACCGCGGCGGCGATGGGCACGGCGCTGCGCAGCCTGGGCGCGAGCCTCGGCATGACCGTGCCGGCGCAGGCCGCCGGGGCGGCCGCGGCCGGGGGAGGCTACAACGCCGGGCCGCCACCCCAACAGCAGATGACGCCGGAGCAGGCCTGGGGCGTGCCGGCGCCCGCGCCGCGCCAGCCTTCCAACCGCGGACTCTACATTGTGCTGGGATCCCTGGTGACGGTGGCCGTGCTCGTGGTGGCCGCGATTCAGTTGCCCAAATTCTTTGGCACGCGGGCGGTGGCGCCGCCCGCGGCCATGGAATCGGCCCAGCCTGCCACCGAAGGGCAGTCCGCGCCAGCGGCGCAGCCGCAGCCGATGGCCGAGCCGGACCGTGCGGAACCCGCAACCGCCACGGCGCCGCAATTCCCGGAACCCGCCGCCGGAAGCGCCGCGGCCCCGGCAACCGCCTCCGCCCCGGGGCGCGCCAGTTCCGGCGCGCCCTCCAGCCCCGCGCGGCGCATGGAGAGCGGGAGCGGCGCGCTGCAACGTTCTCCCGCGCCGGCCCAGCCGGCGCCGGCACAGGCCGCACCCGCTTACCAGCCGCCCGCGCAAGCGCAGCCCGCTGCGGCCGCGCCGGCCGCCCCGGCGGTGGACGAACGCGAATTGAGCGAGCTGCGCGAGCGGCTCATGCTGCTCGGCGCGCGCGTCAACGCCGTGCAGGCGACCCTCAACCGCCTGAAGCAGGAGCAGGCCCGCATGGGGCTGGGGCTGCGCGGGGACATCTCCGCCTCGGCGCAGCGGATGGAGTTTTACATGGACGAGGCCGAAACGGCCCTCAAGCGCGGCGACGCGGCGGCCGCGAAGCGGCATCTGGAGAACGCCGACCGCGAGACGGCGCGGCTCGAGAAGTTCCTCGGGCGCTGACGCGAAACGGGCGGCGGCGCGGACCTGTTTCAAACAAAAGCGACAGAAATTGTTTCGCTGCGCCCGGCGCGCGGGCGGGAACTTTCCCGCGCGCGGACGCGCCCAGCATGGGGGCGCGCAATGGCCTTCGCCGCCGGAGGGAGGGGCCGGGGCGGCGCGCAGGCCGCCGGCCTGTTTCAGACGAGAATCGCAAACGTGGTTTCGTTGCGCTCGACGCGGCGGTATTCGGTGTCGCGCTCCACGGGCTCGCGGCCGGCGGCGCGGATCAGGCGCAGCAGCTCGGAGCGGCGCAGGCCCTGGCTGGTGGTGGCGCCGGCGTCGTGGTAGATGCGCTCCTCGATCACCGTGCCGTCGATGTCGTCGGCGCCGAAGCGCTGGGCGATCTGCGCGATCTTCGGCGTCATCATCACCCAGTAGGCCTTGATGTGCGGGATGTTGTCGAGCAGCAGCCGCGCGACGGCGATGTTTTTCAGGTCCTGGAAGCCGGTCGTCTTCGGCAGGTGCTGCAAGGGCGTGTTGTCGGGGTGGAAGGCGAGCGGGATGAAGGTGACGAAGCCGCCGGTCTCGTCCTGGAGCGCGCGCAGGCGCAGCAGGTGGTCGACGCGGTCCTCTTCGGTTTCGATGTGGCCGTAGAGCATGGTGCAGTTGCTGCGGATGCCCATGCGGTGGGCGAGACGCGCCACCTCGAGCCACTCGTTGCCGTCGATCTTGTGGTCGCAGATGATGCGGCGCACGCGCTCGGAGAAGATCTCGGCGCCGCCGCCGGGCATGGAGTCCATCCCGGCCTCGCGCAGGCGCCGCAGGACTTCTTCGATCGGGATGCGGAAGCGGCGCGCGAGGTAGGCCACCTCGACCATGGTGAACGCCTTCAGGTGGATCTGCGGGAAGCGCTGCTTCAGGCCTCGCAGCATGTCGCAGTACCAGTCGACGGTGAGCTCCGGGTGCAGCCCGCCTACGATGTGCAGCTCCGTGACGCCTTCGGCGGCGCCCTGCGCGGCGCGGGCCCAGACGTCTTCCAGCGACATCGTGTAGGCGGCCGGGTCCTTGGCCTTCTTGCCGAAAGCGCACAGCTTGCAGGAGGCGACGCAGACGTCGGTGGGGTTGATGTGGCGGTTGACGTTGAAATACGTCACGTTGCCGTGCATTCGCTCGCGCACGAGGTTGGCCATGTAGCCGATGGCCAGCAGGTCGTGCGAGCGGTACAGCAACAGGCCGTCTTCGTAGCCGAGGCGCTCCTGGCGCTGCACTTTTTCGAGGACCGGCAACAGCCGCGCGTCCTCGAAGACGGGAGTTGCAGGAAGGCTGGTCATGGCGCGTTCAGGCTCCCGGAGAGAAAAGGAGGATGTCAGAGGCCCAGAAAACAAAGAATAGCACGCCCACCCAGCCGTTCACGGTGAAGAAGGCGGCGTCGACGCGGGACAGGTCGCCGGCGCGCACGAGGCGGTGCTCCCAGGCCAGCAGCGCCGCCGTCACGGCGATGCCCGCCCATGCCGCCGGGCCGGCGGCGAACGAGCGCGCCAGCAGGACGAGCGCGGCGACCATGGCGATGTGGAACAGCCGGGCCAGCATCAAGGCGCGGCCGATGCCCAGGCGCGCCGGCAGGCTGAACAAGCCTTCGCGGCGGTCGAATTCGTAATCCTGGCAGGAGTAGATGACATCGAAGCCGGCGGTCCAGAGCGTGACGGCGGCGGTGAGCCAGAGGATGCGCGCATCGAGCGAGCCGGTCATGGCGATCCAGGCCGCCGCCGGGGCGATGCCCAGCGAGAAGCCGAGCACCAGATGCGACATCGAGGTGAAACGCTTCGTCCACGAGTAGAAGAAGACGACGGCGAGAGCGGCGGGCGCCAGTTGCAGGCACAGCCGGTTCAGCATGGCCGCGCCGAACAGGAACAGGAGCGAAGAGAAAAACGTGAAGCCCCAGGCGAAGCCGCGGGACAGCAGCCCGGCGGGCAGGTGCCGGTTGCGGGTGCGCGGGTTGCGGGCGTCGATGTCGGCGTCGAGGATGCGGTTGAACGCCATTGCGGCCGAGCGCGCCGAGACCATGCAAACGAGGATCCATCCGAGCCGGGGCCAGACGGCCGGCGCGGGCAGCCCGGTTTCGCGCCACGCCAGCAGCGCCGCCGTCAGGGCGAACGGGAGAGCGAAGACCGAGTGCTCGAAACGGATCATTTCGAGCGTGAGGACAAGCCGGCGCCAGAGGCGCTCCAGCGGGTGCGGGACAGGCGCGGCCGTGTGCATGGGCGGCGGGGAATCCTCTACCATTTTAGGAGATGCGCACACTTGGCCCGGCGGTGGGGATTCTGGCGCTGCTCCTGACCGGGTGCGGCGACTCGGGGACGGCGATGAAGCCGGAGGAGTACTACACGATCCCGCTGCGATTCCCCAACGGCAAGGTGATCCGGGTGGAGCAACTGACCCAGCCGCAGGAGATCCAGCGCGGGATGATGTTCCGGGAAGACCTGCCCGAGGATCGCGGGCTGCTGTTCTATCACGACAAGCCGGGCCACTACTCGTACTGGATGTACCAGGTGCGCATTCCGCTGGACATCATCTGGCTGGACGGCCAGAAGCGGATCGTGCAGGTGGTGCATCAGGCGCCGCCATGCCCCGGGCCGCAGGAGAAGTGTCCGGTGTACGGTGGCAGTTTTGAGTCGAAATACGTGCTGGAAGTGCGCGCGGGCGTGGCGAAGGCCAACGGCCTCAGACCCGGCGTGCAGCTGGAGTTCTGACGGCGCGGCGGGCGCACGGGAGCGGGCATGGACCAGGAAAATCTGAAGGCGCTGCTCGAGCAGGTGCGGGAAGGGGCGGTGAGCGTGGACGAAGCGCTGGAGCGGCTGCGCCATATGCCGTTCGAGGCGCTCGGCTACGCGACCATCGATCATCACCGCGCCATCCGCACGGGCATGCCCGAGGTGATCTTCGGGAAGGGGAAGACGACGGAGCAGACGGCGGGCATTGCGGCGCGGCTGCTGGAGCGCTCGTCCAACGTGCTGGTGACGCGCACGACGCGGGACGTTTACGAGGCGCTGCGCGCGCGTTTCCCCGAGGCCGAGTATTTCCCCTTGTCGGGCGCGTTGCGCGTGTGGCGCGACAGGACGCTGCGGGGCAAAGGCAAGCTGCTGGTGATCAGCGCGGGCACGACGGACCTGCCGGTGGCCGAGGAGGCGGTGGTGACGGCGGAGGTGATGGGCAACGAGGTCGTGCAGGTGCACGACGTGGGCGTGGCGGGGATCCACCGCCTGCTGGGCCATTACGACCGGCTGAAGGAAGCGCGGGTGATCGTGGTGTGCGCGGGCATGGAAGGCGCGCTGCCCAGCGCGGTCGGCGGCCTGGTGAGCTGCCCGGTGATCGCGGTGCCGACGAGCGTGGGCTACGGGGCCAGTTTCCACGGGCTGGCGGCGCTGCTCGGCATGCTGAACAGCTGCGCGAGCAACGTCAGCGTGGTCAACATCGACAATGGCTTCGGCGGCGGCTACGTGGCCAGCCTGATCAACCGGCTGTAGGCGCGGCTCACACCGCCGCTTTCAGCACGCCGGTCTTCAGCGGCTCGGCGAAGACATAGATGCCGAACAGCGGCTTCTGGTCGCTGCGGCCCCAGCGGTTCACCTTCCATTCGGCGCGAATGAAGCGGATGTCGGGATGATTGCGCAGGTCGAGCACGCGCGAGTACACGCCGCAGTAGAACTTCTGGGGGAAGGCGAGCAGCGGCTTGGGCAGCCACTGGACGCCGTCCACGGAGCCGTTGACCGCGAGGTCGAGGCTCTCCTGCTCGATGATGCGGTGAATGCCGAGGGTCACCGTCAGCAGGCCGCCGGCGGCAGGGCCGAGCTCCAGAGCGGGGCCGTTGCCATTTTCACGGATTTCCACTTCGGGAACGAGGAACGCAGGCAGCATCAGAATACCCTCGATACGGTCTTCAAATGGCCTCGGTTGCCGCTTCCGCGCCACCGGAAGCGTCACAACTTGCGGAGCCCTTCCTTGAGAAGTCGGCCCGCTGTTTCCAGAGTCTCATATTTTTTGCAGAAACAGAAGCGGATCCATGGCGAACCCGCCTGTTTTTCGGCGAAGAAGCTGCTGCCCGGGACGGCGGCGACGCCGGCGCGCTCCACCATGCGGCGGCAGAGGTCGTCTCCGTCGGAAAAGCCCGCCGGGCGGATGTCGGCCAGGACATAGTAGGCGCCGTCGGGCGGATGGAAGGCGAAGCCTGCCTCGCGGAGGGCCGCAGCCAGAATCTGGCGGCGGCGGGCGTAGGCCTGTTTCAGCTCCGTGAAGTATTCATCGGGAAGACGCAGGGCCTCCGCAGCAGCGTATTGCAGCGGCGCCGGGGCGCCGACGGTGAGAAAGTCGTGCACCTTGCGGATGGAGGCGGTGATCTCGGGCGGCGCGATCACCCAGCCCACGCGCCAGCCGGTGACGGAGAAGGTCTTCGAAACCGAATTGACGAGGATGGCGCGGCCGCGCATCCAGGGCAGGGACGCCATGGGGATGTGGGCCGCCTCGCCGTAGACGATATGCTCGTAAATTTCGTCGGTGATGCAGAGGGCGCCGAATTCGAGGCAAAGGCCGGAAATCTGCATCAATTCATCCGCCGTGAAGACTTTCCCCGTTGGATTATGGGGATTATTGACGATAATCGCCTTGGTTTTGGAAGAAAATGCGGCGCGTAATTCCGCCAGGTCGAAGGTCCAGTCCGGCGGGCGCAGCGGCACGTAGCGGCGCGCCGCGCCGCACAGGTCGGCGTCGGGGCCGTAGTTTTCGTAGAAGGGCTCGAACAGGATGATCTCGTCGCCGGGGTCCGTGGTCGCAAGCAGCGCGGCGATCATGCCTTCGGTGGAGCCGCAGACGACGGTGATTTCGGTTTCCGGGTCCACTTCCATGCCGTAGAAGCGCCGGTACGAGTCGGCGATGGCGCGGCGGAGCGGCTCGGCGCCCCAGGTGACGGCGTACTGGTTCAGGTCCGCGGCGACGGCCCGCGCGGCCGCCTCCTTGACGGGTTCCGGCGCGGGGAAATCCGGGAAGCCCTGCGCCAGGTTGACCGCGTTGTGGCGCAGGGCGAGGCGCGTCATTTCCCGGATCACGCTTTCGGTGAAACCGGCCGTGCGGGCGGCGCGGAAGCGGTTATTGGCGGGTTGCATTGGCCTTTCCTCGCTGTTTTGTCGGGCTGCCGGTTCTGGCGGCCGGTTTCGTTGCGCGCTTCGGCGCGGCCTTGCGGCCGGCGGAGGCCGGCTCTTCCGCGGCGCGGGCCGGGGATGAGCCGTACAGCCAACGGTAGAAATCGAGATTGCGCAGGATGATCTGCACGTAATCCCGGGTTTGCCCGAAGGGAATGGTTTCGACGAATTCGGCCGGCTCGCGGAACTCGCCCCAGCCAAGCCAGAGGGGCACGCGGGTGGGGCCGCCATTGTATCCGGCCAGCGCGGCCTCCACCTTGCCGTCATGCTGCTTCAGCAGGCGCGCCAGATAATAAGTGCCGATTGCGAGATTGATGTGGGGCCGGTGGAGCGAGCGCGCAGTGACCGGGCCGAGTTTCAACGTCCTGCCGAGCTGCCGTCCGGTGGCGGGCATCACCTGCATCAGGCCGATGGCGCCGGAAGGGGAGACCGCGTCGGGGTCGAATTCCGACTCCTGCCGGATGAGCGCTGCCACCAGCAGCGGGTCCAGCCCGTTGCGCCGGGCCTCCTTTTCGATCGCGGCGCGCCAGGGGAAGGGGAAGGCGAGCTGCCAGAAATGGCGCGGGGCGGCGTCGCGCGGCAGCCAGAGATATTCGGGCGCCGCGCCGCGGATATGGCGCACCGCCGCGCCCCACGCGCCCCTGCGGCTGGCGATTTCGGCCGCCTCGAGCGCCAGCGCATAGCGCGAAGCGCCGTTGCGGGCGCCGAAGCGCAGCTCGATTTCCGCCCAGGTTTCCAGCGCCGCAGCGGCGAGCAGGCGCGCCCTGCGGATGCGCCATTGCGCTTCCTCGTCCGGGGCGAAGTCGGCGCGGCGGGGGCGTTCCGGCCAGGCGATGGAGGAGAGGAACCGGCGGGCCTCGGCGGCGCCGGCGCCGTCCCCGGCGGCGGGCTGCGGGCGGGATGCGGCCAGAACCGTGTAGTAATAATTCGGAAAACGGGATTGCAATTCCCGGAAATAGACAAGCGCGGCGGCGGAATTTCCTTTTTCGGATTCCAGCTTTCCCAGATAATACAGGGCGGCGCCGGCCCGGTCGGAGGCGGGGAACCGCCGCAGGTGCTCGCGCAGCAGGTCTTCGGCCTCGCTGCGCCTCTCGAGCCACGCGCGCCAGACGACCTTCCAGTGGCAGCCGGCGGCCTCCGGCGCGGCGGCGAAAGAGTCGGCACAGGCCCTGAAAAGGGGAGGGAAGGACTCAGGCTGGTTGCGCACCAGGAAATAATTGCCCGCCTCGATCAGCGATTGCAACGTCCACCGGGACGAGGGCGCGCGGCGGCGCACAGCGTCGAGCGCCGCGAGCATGGAGGCCGGATCGTCCAGCCGGCGGTGGCACAGCAGGATGTAATGCAAGCGCTCGGCGTCGGCCTCGGCATCGGAGGGCCGGAGGGCGGCGAGCGCCTCCAGCGCGTCTCTGGTCTTCCGCTCCTGGTACAAAGTGACGGCAGCGCGGACGGCGGCCAGTTCGCGCACGGCTGCGGCCGCGCCATTGCGGGCCAGCTCCTGCCAGACGGCGCGCGCCTCGGCGAAGCGCCCTGCCCTGGCGAGCCGGACGGCCCTTTCCATCAGCAATTCGTCGGGCGCCCGGGGCAATGCGACAGCCGGGTCTGCGGCGAGAGCTTCGAGCGCCGCGGCTGCCTTGGCGGCCTCCGGCGCGAGAGGATACAGGCACCAGACACGCTGATACAGCGCCGCGGCCAGCGCCTTTTCCCCGAGCGCTTCCCGCGCCTGTGCGGCCGTCAGGGTTGCCTGCGGTTCGGGAAGCTCCGGCGCGGGGGCCCGCTCGAGCATCTGCAAAGCCTGGCGGTAGCGCCCGGCGCGCAACAACGCGTCCGCGCCCAGGGCCGCCGCCCGGCCCGCGACGGAGGAGGCATACTGCGTTTGCCAGACCGGCTCGAGCGCGGCGGCAGCCTCTTCGTAGCGCTTCTCCGCGGCGAGGGCCCGCGCCTTCCAGAATGCGAGGAAATCCCGGACCGGCGCATAGCGGGGCTCGAGCGACGCCAGCCGGGCCGCGGCGCCCGCCTCGCCGCGTTCGGCGGCGGCCACGGCCGCGGCCAGCTCCGATCCGGCCTTCGGGCGCTGCGGCGCGGGCGCGGCCCAGGCGGGGCCGAGCGCCAGCAGCGCCGCCAGCGCGCTAGGCCAGCGGCCCCGGATAATCCGGTCCCAGGAGGCCGGGATCGTCATTGGCGAGAGTCCTCAGGAATTCAAGATGGAGATAATCGATCATGGAAGGAACGCGCATGAATTCATGCCGGAATTGCGCCCGGCTGCGATCGATTTCTTCTTTCAGGATGGCGTAAATATTTCCGATTTCCCTGCCTTCGCGAACCTTTTTCGCGTGATACAGGCGGATTTCCGCCACGCGCACGCGGGCGAAACGCTGCGCGCGGGCGTGCAGCTCCTGCTCGTCGCGCGGAAGGGCGGACCAGTCCGGCGCCTCCGCCGCCGCTGCGGCCGCGGCGGCCGGCGGCGGGGCTGCGGGCAGGATGGGGATGACGGGCGCGCGGGCCGGGCGGGCGGCGCCGGAGGCTTGCAGCGCGTCCAGAGCCGGGCCTGCCAGCGCGGCGACCACTTCCAGCAGATTCAGGTCCACCGGCGCCTCGCCGCTTTCCACGTAGAGCACGGCGGCGACCTTCCTTTCGCCCTCGCGCTGGCCGGTGATGACCGGCAGGAGGCAGATCCGCTTGTCTTCGCCGCCGTCGAGCGCGTCGCACAGCGCGGCGCTGAGCTCGGCCGGGGAAGCGAGGCTGATGACCGCGTCCTTCGTTTCGATCACGTTCTGAAAAGCGGGCGCTTCGGCCAGCGGCACGGGCTCCTGCGGGGTGCTGCGGAGCTCGAAGCCTGCGGCGGCGCGGTGGTCCTCGTACTGGATCCTGCGCCCCGCGATGCTGAACAGCACGACACGGGGCGCGAAGGAGAACGCGCCGTCGAGCAGCGCGGCGGCCCACTCGGCTGCGTTGGCGGCCTGGTCGAGCCGCCGCGCCACCTGGTTCAACCTCTCGCCCAGCGCCCGGATGGCGCCGGAGGCCGCGCGCTCGGTCTCCTGCCCGAGCCGCTCGGAGACACGGCGGTCCAGCTCCTGCTCGAACGCCTCGCGGAAGGCGCTGAATCTCTCTTCGAGCGCCTGCTCGAGGTGCTCCTTCCAGCCCCGCTCGAGCAGCTCCTGCACGGACTCGACGTGCAATTGCCAGGCGGCGGCGATCTGTTCGGCCGCGGTCTGCCGCTCCTGTTCGAACAAGTCCGGGCCAATTTGTTGCGGCGTGGGAGTGTCCATGGGAATACCCGATTCCAGCTTACCCAGCAGTGTATCGCGCCTTCAGCGGGAGGCGGGCGCGGCGGCCGGCGGCCAGAGCGAGCCCTCCCAGACGGCCCCGGGCGGGACGCCGAATTCCAGCCGCAGGCCGCCGCCGGCGTCCGCCTGCCCGCGCCCGCTCCAGAACTGCCCGTCCATCCAGAAGACGAGCGACGGCAGCCGCCAGGGTTGCGGGCCGCGCGCGCCGTCGTATTCGACGGACGCCTGCATCTGGCGCAGATGGCCCGCGGGCAGATGCAGGGAGGCCGAAGAGACCTCGCCCCAGCCGTTGACGCTGGCGGCGATGGCGGAAGCGAGCGTCCCGGCTCGGGCCTCCATTTCCGCATCCAGCCAACCCGCGCCGGGAATGTTGCCGCCGAGGACGCCCCGGAGCCGGTAAGGGAAGGGATCCTGGCGGAACAGCGCTTCGGCGTGGCCGTGGAAGGCGAGCTCGCGCCAGCGGGCGGAAAGGTCCTCGAACCGAAGAGCCGATGGCGTGCAGGCGAGCCGCGAGCGGACGCCGGAAAACTCCTGGCGGCCCAGCCGCAGCAGGTCCGCCTGAAAGGTTCCTTTCAGGCGGAACTGGCGAAGCCAGGACGGCGCGGGCGGGCGGCGGCGCAACGTCCTGTCCAGAAAGCTGGCGCGGGGCGGGCGGGCCGCTGTGAAGACACGCTCGAGATCCTCGCCGTGCAGCTGATCGGCGTCGATGTGCAGCTCCAGCGGCGAAGCCGGGCCGGGCCGGAATTCGGCCGAGAGGCGGAACACCGAAGCCCCGAAGCGGGCGCGGGCGTTCCTGAGCGCCCACCCTTCCCCCTTCAGCTCGAGCAGGGCGCTCTCGAGCAGCACGGGGGAGGGCAAGCCCGGAGGCCGGAACCGCGCGTTGTCGAGGGCAGCCTGGCCGGACCACAAGGCGGGGCTGCCGGTCTCGGCCGGGGCGAAATCGCGAACCATGGCGAGCCGCCCGCGCCAACGGCCGGCGGGGCAATCCCTGAAGAACGGCAACGGCCCGAGACCCGGCAACGAGGCCACGGCGGCGGAGGTTTCGGCCACGCTCATACCGCTGGTGGCGACTTCAAAACGGAGCCGCCGCGCGGGGATGTCCCACAGGCCGGAGACGTCGGCGGCCGCGCCCTGCGGCGTTTCGAGCCTGGCCTGCTCCAGCGACAACAGCTCGCCCTCCAGCCGCAGCACGGCGCCGGAAGCCTGAAGCGGCGGCCCGTCGCCGAGGCGCACGCGAGCCTCGGGCACGGTGACTTCGCCTGAAGCCGGACGCCCGGTGGCGAAGCGCGCCGCGCCGGAGACGGCGGCCTCCACGGCGAGTCCTGGCGGGGTTTCCAGCCCGAGCCGGTGGCAGACGTCGAGCAAGACCGGCGCGGGCAGCTGATCGAAGGCCAGCTCGGCGTCCCAGCGAGGGGAAGTCAGAAGATTGTTTCCCTGCAAGTGCAGCCGGAGGGGGAGCGCCGCCTTGCCCTTCTCCGGCGGCGCGGAGGCGAGATCCAGCGCCTGCCGGTCGAGGTCGAGCCGCCCGCGCAGGGGAAGTTCAAATTCCTTCCCCCGGATGCCGAAGAGGCCGGGGCGCTCGAATTCCAGCATGTGCAGCGCGCCGCGGACCTCGAGGGCGTCAAAGGGCCCGTCAACGAAGGCGCGGGCGGAAAAGCGGCCCTGGAGGCCGAGATCGCGCCCGGCGAGCAGCAGCAGGAGTTCGCTGAAGGAGCTTCTCTCGAGGGCCACGTCGACGGCGAAGCGGCCGCGCGGGCCGCCGGGAGTCCAGCGGCCGGCGCCGGAGAACCGCCCGAACCCCTGCTCGGAGCGGTCCGTGCGGGCCGGGGACGCCTCGTAGCGCCAGCGAAGCTCGCCGCCGGGCCGCCGGGGCGGCTCGAGATCGAGGTCGACCGCATTCAGGTAGAAAGCGGATTTCACCGTTTCCTGGCGGAAATTGATCCGGCTTTGACGCAGGGAAAACGCGAATTGATTGCCGGATTGTGACGAAGAAGACAGAGCTTTTTCGAGAAATACGACCAGATTGAAGCCTGATTTTTCCGTCCGTGCCAGATTCAGGCTGGCGCCCGCGAGGCGGATTTCGGCCGGCTCGACGGCGCCGCGCAAAAGGGCCGGGATGCGCAACGATGCCCTCAGCTCGTCGGCATAGACGAAGGGCTCGAGGCCGAACGCCGGGTCTTCGGCGATGACGACTTCGTAGGCCACCAGCGAAGGGGCGGGCAGGAGAGCGCAACGGACCTCGCTGAACTCCACTTTCCTTGCGAGCGACGACTCCAGCGCGCGCTTCAGGGGGCCGGCCAGCCAAGGGGCGCGCAGGAAAGGCAGGATGGCGGCGACGGCGGCGAGCAGCAGGAATCCCGCCAGGGACGCGCGCCAGAGCCGTTTCCGCCGCCTCATCCTGCCGACTCCCCGGCCCACCGCGCGTAGTCTTCCGGCGTATCGATGTCGAGCACGGCGAGCTCGTCGTCGACGTCGACGAAGCCGCGGCGGGACCGCCGGATCAGATCGCGCGCCGAAGCTTCGGGCGGCAAGGCCAGGAAAGCGGCCGCCATCTCCTGCCGGGCCAGGACCGGGTGTCCGTGCGCGCCCCGCACCGAGGGCTGCCAGAAGTCGGCGCCTCCGGTCCGGAAGGCGGCGAGCAAGGCTTCGGCCGTCTCGCGGCGCACGCCCGGCGAGTCGACGGGCGTGAAGAAGAACGCGTCCGCGCCGGGGCAGAGGGCCCGCAGCCCGCATTGCAGCGAGGAGAACTGGCCGGCCGCGGGCGCGGGGTTCAGCACCAGCAGCGCGTCGCCGGCGCGGCGCAGCGCGCGGGCGATGCGTTCGGCCTCATGGCCGAGCACGCAGACGACGCGCGCGCCGAGAGAGGCGTAAAGGGCGATCTGACGGTCCAGGAACGTCTCGCCGCCATATTCCAGCAGCGCCTTGGGGCGCCCCATTCGGCTCGAAGCGCCCGCCGCCAGCAGGATCGCGTTGATCCGGAGGTTCACTTGCGGACCGCTTCGGGCGCGCCTTCGCCGAGCACGGACATCGACAGCGCGCGCCAGTTCGATGCCGCCTTGCGCCGCACGGCGATCATTTCCGCCGCCACGCTTACCGCGATCTCCTCCGGCGTCACGGCGCCGATGTCGAGCCCCATCGGGGCGTGCACGCGGCGGAACAGCTCCGGGTCGAGGCCCTCCCTGACCAGCTCGCGCACCACGCTGATTACCTTGCGCTTGCTGCCGATCATGGCGATGTAGCCGGCGGGCGTGGCGGCGGCCCAGCGCAGCACGCGCATGTCGTCCCGGTGGCCGCGGGTGACGATGATGAGATAGCAGCCGGAATGGATCTCGAGTTTCGGGAAAATCTCTTCGTAATTCCCGGCGATAATTTCGTCCGCATCGGGGAAGCGCTCGCGGTTGGCGTAGGCTTCGCGGTCGTCGACGACCGTCACCGAGAAGCCGAGCATCGAACAAAGCCTGGCGAGGCTTTTCGAGATGTGCCCGGCGCCGAAGAGGAACGCCTTCGGCAGCGGCTCGACCGGTTCGACGTAGATTTCCAATTGTCCTCCGCAGATGAGGCCGTTGTCGTAGGCGGCGTCTTCGGCGAGGGAGAAGGCGAGCATGCGGGGCCTGCCGCTTTCCATGACCTCCCTGGCCGCCTGCCAGACTTCGGCTTCGACGCAACCGCCCCCGATGGTGCCGGCGATGGAGCCGTCGTCGCGGACGAGCATCTTCGCGCCGGGATAGCTCGGGATGGAGCCGTTCACCTTCACGATGGTCGCCAGCGCGCCGCCGCGTCCGGAGCGGCGCAGGCGCACGATTTGCTCGTAGATGTCCATCGCAACTCTCATTGTAGCCGCGGCCGCGCGGAGCGGGAGGCGGACGGGGCGCGGGTGCTATCATGACGGCGAATGCAGGGCGAGCTGTACGTGGCGCCGGGGCTGGCGCTGCTGTTTGACATGGACGGCGTGCTGATCGAGTCCACCGGCGTGCATACGCGGGCGTGGGAGGAATACCTGGCCCGCCACGGAATCCCCTCGGCCGGCGTCATGGAAAAGATGCTTGGCAAGCGGAATGACCAGATTGTCCGTGTGCTGTGGGGGCCCGCGCTGAGCGAGGACGAGGTTTTCCGCCACGGGGCGGAGAAGGAGCGCCTTTACCGGCAAATGATGGAGCCGGTATTCGAGGAGCACGTGGTTGGCGGCGTGCGCGAGTTTGTGCGCGCCGCGCGCCGGCTCGGCGTGCCCTGCGCGCTGGCGACCAATGCGGAGCCGGAGAACGTGGACTTCGTGCTGGACCGGACCGGGCTGCGGGAGTATTTCCCGGTGGTGGTGGACGGCCATCAGGTGCAGCGGCCGAAGCCGGACCCGGAGGTGTTTCTGACGGCGGCGGCGCGGCTGGGCGTGCCCGCGCGCAACTGCATCATCTTCGAGGATTCCCCCGGCGGCATCGAGGCGGCGCGCGCTTCGGGCGGCCGGGTGGTTGCGGTGCTGACCACGCTGAAGGAAGCGCCAGCGGCCGATCTGGCCGTGCGGGACTTCCGCGACCCTGCCCTGTTGCCATGGCTATCCCGGCAGACTCCCCGCTGACCTTCACGGCCCTGGCGACGGCCGCCGTCTCGATCGGGCTGGCGTCGCTGGTCTGGCAGCGGCGTGTGGCGCGCCTCGAGAAGCTGCGGCGCCAGTTGCGGGAAATCCGGCGGCTCAGCCGGGAGGTCCTGCGCACGCCGGATGCCGCGGCGGCCGCTGCGCTGATCGAAGAGAGCTTGCGCCGCGCGCTGGGGGACAACACGCTGCGGGTGCGGATCGGGCCGGCGGAAGAGGCCCGGCCCCGGGCTTCGCTGCCTCCTTTCCGGCTGCAATTTCCGCTGGATTCACAAGAAAACCGGAAGGAATTTCTGGAAATCCGGCATTCGCAGGAGGCCGGTTTTTCCGGCGAAATCGCGGAAGCGCTGGAAGATCTGGCCCATCATGCCGCCATTGCGGCGGAAATGCGCAGCCAGCGCGCCTTCAGGGAGCACGCGGCGCGCACGGAGCAGCTCGCCGCCACCGGGCTGCTGCTGTCCACCATCGCCCGGGACCTGCGCCACCCGCTGGAATCGATCCTTCAGGCGGCGCGCCGCCAGGGGCTGGATGCGTTGCATGAGGAGGCGGAGAGCGCGCTGGATCTGGTCGACCGCCTGGCCGCTTACGCGCGCCGCGAGACGGCGCGGACGGTGGTGTTCGATCTCAACGAGGCCGTGCGCCGGCTGTGCGAGTTCCGGGAGCGGTCGTGGCGGCTCCTGCAAATGGAGGTGTGCGCGCGGTTTTGCGAGGAGCCGCTGCCCGTGCGCGCGCCGCGGGGCCTGGTGGAGGAAGCCGTGCTGGGCCTGATGGTGGTGGCCGAGCAGTCGCAGCAGGGCCTGGAGGCGGCGCGGCTGGATTTGCAGGTGTCGGCCCGGGAAGGCCGCGCGGTGGTTTCGCTGGTCCACCCGGCCCCGGCCGAAATCCTGCCTGCGGTCAGCGACGGGCTTTCAGCGTGCAGGAACCTGGTGGAGAGCTGCGGCGGCGTTTTGGAAGAAGAGAGGCCGGGCCAGGAGGTTCGCTTGCGGGCGGAGTTTCCCCTTGTCGCGGAGCGCCCCGCGGAAGCGGCGGCGGCGCGCGCGCCGCGCACCCGGCGGCAGCTCACGCTGCTGCTCGCGCATCCGCGGCCGGAGGCGCTGCGGCCGCTGGTCCGCGCGCTGGCGGAGCGGGGCCACCGCGTGGCGCCCGCCGCGGACGCCGTTCAGGCGCTCGAGATGGCCGCGCGGCTCCGTTTTGACGCTGTCTTCGCGCCCGCCGGGGATCCGGACTGGAAGGACTTCGCATCCAGGGTGCGGCAGCATGTCCCGGTGGTTGGCTGTCTTGCCTCGGGCGCTCACCCGGCGCCGGACGGGATTCCCGTGCTCGGCTTGAACCCCGGAGAGCAGGAAATCGACGAGTGTCTGGCATGGATCGAAGGAACCGTAGGAACCGAATGAACGGTCCGGCCATCCAGTTCATTGTGAGGTTCACTGCGATGCGTTTGCTTGTTTGCGGCGGCGCCGCGCTGCTGCTGGCCGGGCTTGTTGCGCCGCTGGCGGCCCAGAGCGCGAAGAAGTACAGCGGGCCGCGGCCGGAGAAGGCGGACATCCCGTATCTGCTGCACGCCACGAAGCTGATCGAGCTGGAGAAGAGCGCAGCCGAGGAGACGACAACCAGGGAAGGAAGGCTGTACACCGTCCCGGGCGCGGAAAGCCCGGTGAAGACGCCGGTCGCCGAGCCGATTCTGCTTCTCAAGGCGGACAAAATCGACCCGAACCGCCTGGTGTTGTACCGCATGACGCCGCGCGGCGGCAGCCGCACGCTGCTGTTGCCGGAAGCCGGCCGCCGCCGCAAAGACGGCCCGAAGCCGGTCTTCATGCTCGTGACGGCGCTGGACCAGGGACTGTTCCGCGTGGAAGTGAACGAGCCGCTGGAAGACGGCGAGTACTGCCTGATGGCGGAAGGCTCGAAGGACGTGTTCTGCTTCAGCGAGTACTGACCGCCGTGCGGCGGCGCGGCTTACAATAATGCCTTGCCTCCACTGATCGGGATCTTCGGCGGCGCCCTGCTGACGCTTGCCGCAATGCTGGGGCTGGGCCGCATTGCCTGGCGCGGGGGCGCGCCGCACTGGACGCTGGAGCTGGCATCCGGCGCGGCGCTGCTGTCGGCCGCGCTGTGGATCCTGCTCATCCTCCACGTTGCCTATGCAGCCGTAGTGCTCCCGCTCTGCGCGCTGGCGGCGGCAGCGCTGCTGTGGCGCCGGCGGCCGCTTTCGCCGCCTGCGGCGCCTTTGTGGATGCTTGCCGTGGTTGCGGCATACGCGTTCTGGTACCTCGTCCACGCGGCGGCGCCGGAGATCCAGCCGGATGCGGCGGGCTATCACCTCGGGCTGGTCGCGGACTGGGCGCGGCGGCATGGCATGGCGCCGAGGGTCGGCTTCTACGAGCTGCTGCCGCTGGGAATGGAGACGCTGTTTTACCCGGCGTTTCTCGCGGGCGGACACAGCGCGGCCAAGCTGGTGCATTTCGGATTTTTTCTTGCGACAATTCCGCTGATTTCATGGATCGGCAAGCGATGCGGGATTCCTTCGGGTGCCGCTTTTGCCGCAGCGGGGCTGTATTTCCTGATTCCTGTGGCGGCAATCAGCGGCAGCTCCGCATACAATGACGCGGCCGCCGTCTTCTTTCCGCTGGCAGCCTTCGGGACGTTGCTGGCGGCACCGCCCGGCGGGCGCGCGTTCTTCTTTCATGCCGGGCTTGCAGCGGGTTTCGCGTATGCGGTGAAGATGCCCGGCGCCGCGGCTGCGGCGGGTGCGGCCGCGTGGGGCTGGCTGCGCGGCGGCCGGCGGGCGGCGGCCATGGTTGTCGCGGGCATTCTGCTTTGCGCCGGGCCGTGGCTCGCAAGGAATCTGGCGCTGACCGGGAATCCGGTGGCGCCGCTCGGCAACCGGATTTTTCCCAACGACCACTTTCACGCCCAGAGCGAGGCCGAGGTGGAGCGCTACTTCGCCGGTTATGAAGGCGTGAGATGGAGAGAGATTCCAGCGGCGCTGGCATGGGACGGGGCGAAGCTTCAGGGGCTGGTGGGGCCGGCGCTGTTCCTGCTGCCGCTCTGTCTGGCGGGGCTGCGGAAGCCGCCAGGGCGGCTGCTGCTGGCTGCGGCCTTTGTGCTCCTGTTGCCGTGGACGCGCAACATCGGAGCGCGGTTCCTGTTGCCCTCGCTGCCATTTTTCTTCCTCGCGCTGGCGTCGGCGGCGGGCGCACGCGCGATGCAAGCGTTATTTGTGGCGCAGGCGCTGGTCTGTTCCCCGTGGGCCGTGGCCCTGTATTCGCATGAACAGGCGTGGCGGCTGCGGGGCCTGCCGTGGAAGGCGGCGTTGCGGATCGAGCCGGAGAGCGAGTATTTGCGTCGGTCGCTCGCCGAGTACGGCTTCGTAGAGAAGGCCGCGCCGCTCGTCGGGGCGGGTTCGCTGCTCGACCTGCACGGGCTGCCGTATGCCTGTCTCGGAACCGTGCCGCTGGGGCCGCTGCCCTCAGCGAAATTCGACAACGCCGCCATGGCCCTGTACGTCGCGCATCTGGCGCGGCCGGAGCGGATGGCGGTGATGCGCGCCGAGTGGCCGGCGCAATTTGTCCGCGCCGTGCGGGTGCGGCTTGCCGCGGACTGGCCTGACTTGTGGTCGATTCAGGAAGTCCGTTTCGAATGGCGTTCGCGGCGTGTGCCGGTTTCGGCCGCGTGGCTGCTGGAGGCGCGGCCCAACGCGGGCGACGCCTGGCTGGCGCTGGACGGCAACCCGGCGACGCGATGGTTCGCCTGGGACGATTCGCGGGCCGGCGCGTTCTGGCAGGTCTCCTTCGGGCGGCCACGGCCGCTCGAGGCCGTCGTCTTCCGGACCGTTGATGCCAGCCCGCGGCCTCCGGTGGTGTTGGAAGTGCAGACGCTCGACGGGCGGTGGCGGGACGAGAGCGCGCGCCTTCGGAAGATCTCGGTGGAGCGGCGATCCTGGAAGCGGGAGGCCGTGCAGTTCCTGCGGAGCCTGGGGATCCGCTGGATCGCCGCCCCTGTCGGGGACACAGACTACGGCTCCGTGGGACGCTCCTTGCGGAACCTGCCGGACGCCTGGGGCGTGGAGCCGGTGCTCGAAGAAAAGGATATTGTGCTCTTGAGAATCCGGGACTGACGGTTTACCTACGCAGGCGCCGGGCAATCGCTTCGGCGATTTGCGCGCCGTGGAAACGGCCGTTTTCGATGAAAATTTCGTTGGTGTGCATGCCGGCGACGACAACCCCGGCCAGGTAGACGCCCGGACGCTCGCTTTCCAGCGTCTCCGGGTTGACCTTCGGCCGCTGCGTTTCCGGGTCGAAGACGATGCCGTGGCGCGAAAGGAATTCCGTGTCGGGGTGATACCCGGTGAGGGCGAAGACAAAATCGTTCCTGATTTTCTTCTCTCCGCCGGGCGTGTCCAATACAACACAATCCGGCAGAATTTCCCTGACAATCGTGTTGAAATAAGCCGTAATTTCCCCGTTTTTGATCCTGTTCTCGATGTCCGGCCGGATCCAGTACTTGATGCTGTCGGACAGCTTTTCCCGGCGATGGACGAGCGTGACGCGGGCTCCCGCGCGGTAAAGCTCGAGCGCGGCGATGGCCGCCGAGTTTTTCCCGCCGACCACCAGCACGTCCTGGTCGAAGTACGGGTGCGGCTCCTTGTAATAATGGGAGACTTTCGGCAGGTCTTCCCCGGGGACGCCGAGAAAGTTCGGCCGGTCGTAATAGCCGGTGGCGAGGATGATGAATCGGGCGGCGTACTCGTGTTCGACGCCAAGCCGGTCGCGGGTGCGGACGCGGAAATCGCCGGGAGCGCCCTCGAAGCCGAGCACCGGCTCGTACTGGCGGACGTCAAGCTCGTAATGTTGCGCCACCCGGCGGTAATATTTGAGCGCCTCGATGCGGACGGGTTTTTCACCGAGGCTGGTCATCGGAATATCGCCGATTTCCAGCAGCTCCGGCGTGGTGAAAAACACCATGTGGGTCGGGTAATTGTATAGCGAATTCGTCAGGCAGCCCTTGTCGAAAAGGCGGGCGCGGAGGCCGCGCTTCTTGAGTTCGATGCCGCAGGCCAGGCCGGTGGGCCCGGCGCCCACGACGGCTGCGTCCAGCAGCTCTGCGCTTGCTTCCGTCATCCCAGCATCTGCTCGACAGACTGATAGACGGCGGCCAGCGCGCCGGGCAGCGCGGCCGCGTCCCTGCCGCCGGCCTCGGCCAGATCGGGGCGCCCGCCGCCGCGGCCGCCAAGCGCCTGCGCCACCTGGCCGACGAGCTTGCCCGCGTGCACCTTCGCGGTGAGGTCCTTCGTGACCGCGCAAACGAGCGAGACCTGCCCGTCGGAGGGCGAGGCCAGCACGATGACGGCGGACTTCCAGCGGTTGCGCAGGGCGTCGGCGAGGTTGCGCATCTGGGCGCGGTCGAGCGCATCGACGCGCGCCGAAAGCACCTTGACGCCCTTGATCTCGCGCGCCTGGGATTCGAGCTCGGCCGCGGCGGCGTGGGCAGCCTTCTCCTTGAGCTGCTCGAGTTGCCGCTCGAGCGCCTTCTGCTGCTCGAGCAGCTTCTGGATCTGATCGAGCAGCTCCTGTTCGGAGGTGCGCAGGATGGCGGCGGCCTGCTGCACGGCGGCCGTGGTCCGCTGGAACTTTTCGAGGGCGCCCGAGCCGGTGAGCGCCTCGACGCGGCGCACGCCCGAGGCGATGGAGCCTTCGGAGACGATCTTCAGCAGGCCGATTTCGCCCGCATGCCGGACGTGGGTGCCGCCGCAGAGCTCGCGGCTGAAGTCGCCGACGCTGACGACGCGCACGCGGTCGCCGTATTTTTCGCCGAACAGCGCCATGGCGCCGGTTTCGAGCGCCTTGTCGAGCTCCATTTGCTGCACGCTGACGGGCAGGTCGGCGAGGATGGCCTCGTTGGCGAGCCGTTCGATTTCTTCCAGCTCTTCGGGGGCGACCGGGGCGTAATGGGTGAAGTCGAAGCGGAGCCGCGCCGGCTCGACCACGCTGCCTGCCTGCTTGACGTGCGCGCCGAGCACGGTGCGCAGCGCCGCGTGCAGCAGGTGGGTTCCCGTGTGGTTGCGCATCGTGGCGCGCCGGGCGCTTTCATTCACCACGGCCTCCACGGCGTCGCCGGCCCGCAAGGGGCGCAGCGCCCGCGCGCGGTGCACGTGAAGTCCGGGCACGGGGCGGTAGCAGGAGAAAACTTCGGCCACGTTTTCGCCCGTGGCGGGATCGCGCAGCCAGCCGGTGTCGCCGACCTGGCCGCCGCTCTCGGCGTAGAACGGAGTGCGGTCGAGCACGATTTCGCACTCGGCGCCCGGCGGAACCGAGGGCACAGAGGCCTGGCCGACGATGAGGGCGAGCACCTCGCAGGGCTTCCAGGCCATGTGCTCGTAGCCGAGGAACTCCGTCCGCCCGGCGTCGGCCAGTTGCTGGTAGACGGGGGCGATCTGGGCCTTTTCGGCGCCTTTCCAGCTGGCGCGGGCGCGCTCGCGCTGGCGCTGCATGGCTTCCTCGAAGCCTTCGAGGTCGATTGTCAGCCCGAGTTCGCGCGCCATGTCCTGCTGCTCGTCGAGCGCGAGGCCGTAGGTGTCGTAGAGCCGGAAGGCCGCCGCGCCGGGCAGCACGCCGCCTCTGGCGGAGCGAACCTCGTCGTGGAAGACGCGTTCGGCGATCTGGAAGGTGGAGGCGTAGCGCTTCTCCTCGTCGAGCACGATGCGCGCCACGCGGGGCACGCTTTCCATGAGCTCGGGATAGGCGGGTTTCATCAGCTCGGCGACGAAGCCGGTGAGCCGGTACAGGAAAGGCTCCGTGGCGCCGAGGCGGCGGGCGTTGCGCATGGCGCGGCGCATGATCTTGCGCAGCACGTAGCCGCGGCCCTCGTTCGAAGGCACGACGCCGTCATGGATGAGGAAAGCGGCGGCGCGGGCGTGGTCGGCGCAGATGCGCAGCACGACGTTGACGCGCTCGTCCTCGCCGTAGGAGGCCTTGAGCAGGCGGCCGGCTTCCTCGACGATGGGGAACAGCAGGTCGCACTCGAAGTTGGAGAGCTTGCCCTGGAGGATGGCGGCGACGCGCTCCAGCCCGAGGCCGGTGTCGATGGAGGGCTTGGGCAGGGGCGTGAGCCGGCCCTCGGCGTCGCGGTCGTACTGCATGAAGACGAGGTTCCAGATCTCGACGTAGCGGCCGCCGGCGTCGTCGGGGAACTGTTCGTGCTCGCGGCCCGGGGCGGCGGCTTCGGGGCCGAGGTCGTAGTGGATTTCCGAGCAGGGGCCGCAGGGGCCGGTCTCGCCCATTTGCCAGAAATTGTCCTTTTCGCCGAGGCGGAAAATGCGCTCTTTGGGCACGCCGGCGATTTTCTGCCAGAGCTGTTCGGCCTCGTCGTCGTCGCGGAAGACGGTGATGTAGAGGCGGTCTTTCGGCATGCCGAAGCCCTGGGTGACCAGCTCCCAGGCGTAGGCGATGGCTTCGGCCTTGAAATAATCGCCGAAGCTGAAATTGCCCATCATTTCGAAAAATGTGTGGTGGCGGCGGGTGTAGCCGACATTTTCGAGGTCGTTGTGTTTCCCGCCGGCGCGGACGCATTTCTGGGCCGAGGCGGCGCGGGTGTAGTCGCGCTTTTCGAGGCCGAGGAAGACGTCCTTGAACTGGTTCATGCCGGCGTTGGTAAACAGCAGGGTGGGGTCGTTGGCGGGAACCAGCGAGGAGGAGCGGACGATGCGGTGGCCGCGCTCGGCGAAGAAATCGAGGAACTTCTGGCGAATCTCGTGACCGGTCACATTCTTATTGTGGCACAGGGGTTCCGCCGCGCCCGCCGCGGGCGCGCGGGGCGGGGGCGAGACACGAAGGGCGGGGCCGCCTGGCCCCGCCCTGTGGAGGTTGCCGGTTGTGCGCTGACGGTCAGAATTCGTAGCGCAGGCCGAACTGCATGATGCGCGGCTGGTTCAACGTGCTGGAGTACTTGCCGAAGGTGCCTGCCGCGGAAATGTCCAGCGACAGGGAGTCGACGTCGAAGCGCGCGGTGTTGGTCAGGTTGAAGGTCTCCCAGCGGACCTGGATCGAGTGGCGCTCGTTGTACGGCATGCGGAAGCGCTTGGCGACGTTCAGGTCGATGTTGAACACGCCGTCGCCGCGAAGCGGGTTCCGGGTGCCGATGCCGCCGGGCAGTTCGTAGTCGAAGGCGTTCAGCGCGGCTTCGGGGTCGGGGAACAGACCGGGGCCGACAGTGCCGGCGATGGCCTTCATGTTCTTGTACTGCCCTGTGGTGACCGGCTTGCCGTTCCACAGCGCCCAGTTGTTGTTGTTCCAGTTGGTGGGCCAGACGCCGGTTTCAAAGACGCTGATGGGGAAGCCGGAGCTCCAGCGCCAGATGCCGGAGATTTGCCAGCCGCCCACGATGGCGTCGGCCCAGCCGGGCATGGAGGAGCCGAAGCGCTTGCCGTGGCCCACCGGCAGATTGTAGACGCCGAGGGCGGAGAACAGGTGGGTTGTGTCGTAATCGGAAACGCCCTTCATCAGCCACGGCTGCCAGGGGTTCCAGAGGACGCCGGTCGCGGTGCCCACGCGCTCGGTGTTCGAGCGCAGGTCGATGGACTTCGACCAGGTGTAGTTGAGGTCGAGCACGTCGCCGTTGTTCCAGCGCTTGCGGACGATCCACTGCATGCCGTGGTAGTTGCCGCCGCCGACGCTGCTGAAGACCGACAGGTAGCTGTACTGCGAGTTGTAGAAGGCATACGGGCCCAGGATCGAGCAGCGGTTGCGCGCTACGCAGTTGCCCTGGCCGGCGCCGGTGTCGAGCTGGTAGAGGGCGTAGGTCCAGTCATACTGGTTGGCGGCGAAGCGGTTGTAAACGGCCTGCGTGGCCGTCAGCGTCGCGGTAGCCATGTGCGGATAGAGGTTCTCCCAGTAGGGGACCTTCTGCACATTGGCCGTGGGTACATCGGCGTTGACCTGGCGGGCGAGGATGGAAGCCGCTTCGAAATAGGTCATGCCGGACTTGGGGTCTTTCAGGTCGGTCGGCATGGCGGCGTCGCGGCGGATGAGCGAACGGCGCGACAGACGGCCGACGTAGGAACCCTGGACGAACCAGCCGCCGCTGAACTCGCGGCCGATGCTGAAGTTCAGGTTCATGTTGTAAGGCGCCTTCAGCGTGTCATCCAGGCCGTTGGTGATGGCGAACAGGTCCGGATACTCGGCCGGGAACTTCGCGGGCGGGGCCGGAGGCAGCAATTCCCGCGGCAGCTTGTCGATGCCCTGGTAACGGGGCGCGCTCTGGATGGTGACGACCGCCGCCGGGTTGCTCAGCGAGTTGGAGAGGCCGAACGCGGTGGCGTCATAGGAGCGCATCAGGCCGGAGCCGAACAGGTCGTAGTACATGCCCCAGCCCATGCGGATGGAGGTTTTGCCCGGGCCGCCGAAGAAGAACTTCGACAGGCCGCTGTTGCCCTGGGGCGAGTAGGCGAGCGAGATGCGCGGCGCGATATTGTCCTTGTGGAACGGGTAGAGCGGGCGGCCGCCCTGATCGCGCGGGACGAAAGCGATGCGGCCGGCGCCGGTCTGGCTCAGCCCCTGCTGGGCGAGGCCGCCGCGGCGGTCGAACCAGTCGCCAATGGGGATGTTGGGCGAGACCTGCTGGCCGTTGGCCTCGTAAATGGGCGGCATCAGCGACCAGCGGACGCCGGCGGTCATGGTCATCGCCCGGTTGATGCGCCACGTGTCCTGCACGTAGAGCTCGTATTCTTCATTGCGGAAGTTGCGCTTGACAGGGGCGCCCTCCGGCAGAACGGTGCCGTCCACAAGGTAGTTGTAGCGGGCGTTGCCCTGCGTCACCAGGCCCATCACGTCGGCCATGGCCCAGCGGAACTGGGTGATGCTGCCGGTCATGTTGGCGAACGGCGCGCTCAGGTCCGCGCCGGAGTTGACCAGCCAGCTGGCGTTGGCCGAGGCGCTCGAGAAGGAGTTGGCGAGATTCGAGCGGCGGTTCTGGGTAAAGCGCATCACCGCGCCGAACTGGATCGTGTGCGCGCCCTTGATCACGTTCATGTCCTCGGCCACCGTGTGGACGGGGATGATGGACACAAAGCCGCGGGTGAGGGCGACAACCGGATCCATGCCGCGCAGGGTGACTGGTGAGAAGTTGGCGATGCCGGTGCTCTCATTGCCCTGCCGCGTGAGCCCGTATCGGAAGTTGGAGATCCAGGTCGGCTTGATCGTGCTGGTCAGGCCCATGGCGATGCCCTTGTTGTTGACCAGCCCGACGGAGGCCGGAGGGTGGCCGGGGAACTGGGGCATGCCCTGTTCGCGGTCATTCTGAAGGTTGCCGCGGACGAAGAGGGTGTGCCTGTTCTGGCTGTCGAGGATGTAGTCGGCGCGGGCGATGTAGGTGTTCCACCGCAGCGGCGTCGGGGCGGTGAAGCGGTAGCCGACGAAGTTCAGGCCATCGCCGACGGAGAAGTCGTTCGGCACAGGATACTTCTGCATATCGGCCAGGGCCGCCTGGCTGACGCCGCGGGGATCAAGAAGGGCGGCGATGTCGGCCGGCGTGACCGTGGCGATGGAGCCCGAGGTGGTGCGGTAGTGCAGGATGCCGTTGCGCATGTCCATCGACGGCACCGTGCGGAGCGCCTGGCCGTCCTTGGCGTCCTTGCGGCCTTCGTAATTGCCGAAAAGGAAGAACTTGTTCTTGATGATGGGACCGCCGAGGGCGGCGCCGTAGATGTTGCGGATCAGCTTCTGGCGCGGCACGCCCGCCATGTTCAGGAAGAAGTCATTGGCCGTGGTCACGGTATTGCGGTGATACCAGTAGGTTGCGCCGTGGAGCTCGTTGGTGCCGCTCTTGGTCACCAGCGAGACCTGGGCGCCCGAGGTGCGGCCCTGGTCGGCATTGGCGTTCAGCGTGACCACGCGGAACTCCTGAACGGAGTCCGGCGTCATGCGCAGCACGCTGGTGAAGGCGTTGCGGTCCATCTGGTCGTTGACGTCGACGCCGTCCAGGGTGACGTTGGCCTGGTCGCTCTTGCCGCCGTTGACGGCGCCGTTGCGCGAACTGGTGTCGCCGTCCTGGGTGAAAACGACGCCGGGTTGCAGGGCGAGCAGACCCACGATGTTGCGCGCGTTCAGGGGCAGTTCCACAATCGGCTTGTTGCTGATTGCGTTGCCGATGGTTGCGTCCACGGTGTTGACCTGCTCCACTTCGGCCGTCACCGACACGGTTTCGGTGACCTGGCCGACTTCGAGCTTGATGTTCACCGTGGACGGCGTGTTCACCAGCAGCTGCACGTTGTTGACTGTCGCGGTGCGGAACCCGTTGGCCCGCGCCGTGATCCGGTATGTGCCCGGGATCACCTGCAAGAACGCATAGGCGCCGTTGGTGTCGGTGGTCATGGTGCGCTTCAGCCCCGTGGCCACGTTCTCCAGTTCGACTGTCGCGTTCGGGATGACCGCGCCGGAAGGATCGGACACCACGCCGGATACCTGGGTAGTGGCTTGCGCCCACAGGCCGGGCGCCGCCAATGCCAGAACGAGAAGTGTGAGGAGGAATCGCTTCATCTCATCTCCCATGCCGAGCCGGTTGCTCGCGGAAAATCGCCGTTTGTGTCGGCAGTACAACCCGGGGACGCCTTGCCGGTCTTGACAGAACTTGACAGAAACGGAGGCGCAAAGGGCGCAGATCCCCCTTTGATGGCCATGACGACCTGGTCACGCCTCGCCCAGCCCTGTGACGGCACGGTGTGAACCCCTTTGGATGCTTTCTTCGATTTAACCAATGACAGGCCCGGCTGTCAATCAGAAAAATCTATAGGGGCAATGGCTCCCCGGCTCAGCCCATCCAGCCCGCGTCGTGGAGGATCCTGGCTGCTGCTGCTCCAGGATCCTGAGCCCGGGTAATCTCGCGCCCGATCACCACGTAGTCCGCCCCGCCAGCCAACGCCTCCGCTGGCGTTGCCACGCGCTTCTGGTCGTGCGCTGCCGCGCCGGCGCTGCGGACGCCGGGAGTGACCAGCACCGAACCGGGGCCCGCGAGCCGGCGCAGGGCGGACACCTCGAGCGGCGAGCAGACAAACCCGTGCGCGCCTGCCGCCACGCCGCGCTCCGCCAGCCACAGGACGTGTTCGGCCGGCGTCCGCCCGGCGATGCCCAGGTCCTCGAGATCCCTCTGGTCGAAGCTCGTCAGCACGGTGACGGCGAGCACTTTCATCTCCGAACCCGCCGCGCCTTCCACCGCCGCCCGGATCACCTGCGGCACGCAATGCACGGTCAGCAGGGAGGCGCCGAGCGCGGCCGCCCGCGCCGAGGCGCGGCGCACGGTCTCGCCGATGTCGTACATCTTCAGGTCGAGGAAGACACGCTTGCCGGCGGCGACCAGTTCGCGGACCAGCGCGGGGCCTTCCGCGGTGAACAGCTCGAGGCCGACCTTGTAGAAGCCCACCAGCTCGCCGCACTGCCCGACGAGGCGAAGCGCGGCGTCGCGGTTGTCGACATCCAGGGCGAGGATCAGCGGGTTGTGCTTCATACGATCACCACCGGCTTCTCCCCGCGTTCCAGCACGCGGCCGATGACGGTTCCCTGCGCCTTGTCCGGATCGACGGAAAGCAGGAGTCCGCCCGAGGTTTGCGGGTCGTAGAGCAGCGCCTCGACCTCCGGGGGCAATTCGTGCCGCAGGAGGACCGCACAAGAAGCGAACTCGCGGTTGTTGTTCAGCCCGCCGGGTACGGCCCCCTGCCGGGCGTAGTCAAGCGCGCCGGGAAGGAGAGGGAGTTTGCCGGCGTCGATTTCCAGCGTGACGCCGGAGGCCAGCGCCATCTCGCGCGCGTGGCCGGCCAGCCCGAAGCCGGTGATGTCGGTGCAGCCGTGCGCCTCGCCATCGAAGCGGTTCAGGCGGCACATGGAGTCGATCGCGGCCTGGACGTGGGCGGGGTCGGCGATGCCGCGCTTGAGCGCGGTGGAGATGACGCCGGTGCCGAGGGGCTTGGTGAGCACGAGCAGGTCGCCGGGGCGCGCGCCGGCGTTGGTCCAGATCCTGTCCGGGTGCACGATGCCGGTGACGGCGTAGCCGAATTTCATTTCCTCATCGTTGACCGAGTGTCCGCCCACCACCACGCAGCCGGCCTCGATCATGGTTTCGGCGCCGCCTTTGAGGATCTGTTCGAGATCTTCCAGGTCTCCCTTGGCCGGGTAGCAAAGGATGGAAAGCGCGGTCAGCGGGCGGCCGCCCATGGCGTAGACGTCGGATAATGCATTGGCTGCGGCAATGCGGCCGAAGGTGAACGGATCGTCGACGATGGGCGTGAAGAAGTCCACGGTCTGCACGAGGGCGCACTCCGGGTTCAGACGGTAGACGCCCGCATCGTCGCAGGTGTCGAAACCGACGAGGACGTTGGGATCCCGGAGGCGCGGGATGTGAGGCAAGACCGTGTCCAAAACCTTTGGACTCAGCTTGGACGCTCAACCCGCGGCCTTGACGTGGGCGGTGAGTTTCTTTGTTGACACCGCTTACACGGGCCTCCTTTCTGCTGTATGATGGCGCGCATGAACCGCCGCACGTTTGTCACCGCCACGGCGGCCGCCATGCTGGCGCCGCGTTCCGGCCGCGCGGCCGAGGGCTCGGCCGCGGTGCTCCTGAAAGAACAGATTGGCACAATCAGCCCGCTCGTGCACGGTCATTTCGTCGAGCATCTCGGCGGCGTGGTCTACGACGGCATCTGGGTGGGCGAGAAGTCGAAGATCCCGAACATCGCCGGCATCCGCAAGGCGCTGGTGGAAGACCTGCGCCGCATCCGCGCGCCGCTGTTCCGCTGGCCGGGCGGCTGCTTTGCCGACAGCTACGACTGGCGCGACGGCGTGGGCCCGCGCGAGAAGCGGCCGAAGCGGCTCAATTTCTGGGCCGGCTCGGAAATGTTGCGCAAGCTGGACAGCCACCCGGCGAAATACGAGCCGAATGAATTCGGCACCAACGAGTTCATGCGGTTCGTGCAGGAAGTCGGCGGCAAGCCGTACATCGCCGCCAACGTGCGCGGCATGACGGCGCGCGAGTTCAACGACTGGGTGGATTACTGCAACGCCCCGCTCGGCTCGACCACGTGGAGCGAAGTGCGCGGCACGCCGCCGTTCAACGTGGAATTCTGGGGCATCGGCAACGAGAGCTGGGGCTGCGGGGGCGACTTCCGGCCCGAGGAATACTCGGTGGAATTCCGCCGCTTCACCTCATGGGTGCCCGGCTTCGGCGTTCCGCTGAAATTCATCCCGGCCGGGCCGAACGGCGGGGACCTGAACTGGACGCGCGGTTTCTTCGAGTCGCTGGTCCGCAAGAGCCCGGGACTGCTGCGGCGCGTCTGGGGCTGGGGGTTGCATTATTATTGCGGCACCACCGGCGGGCCGGTGGAGTTCACCACGGAGGAGTATTACGAGTTGCTGGCGCGCGCGGTCCGCATGGAGCAGCTGATCCGCGACCACTGGGCCATCATGGGCGAGTACGACCGCGAGCACCGGGTGAAGTTCGCCATCGACGAATGGGGCGCGTGGCACAAGGCGGGCAGCGAGGTGGCGCCGCATCATCTGTTCGGCCAGATCGGGACGATGCGCGACGCGGTGATCGCCGGGCTCACGCTGGACATCTTCCACCGCCACGCCGACAAGGTGGCGATGACGTGCGTGGCGCAGCTGGTCAACTGCATCCACAGCCTGTTCATCGCGCACGAGGAGAAAATGCTGCGCACGCCCAACTACCATGTGTTCGACCTGTACAAGGACCACCAGGGAGGCATGGCAGTGCGAAGCGTGTTCGCCGCGCCGGCCTCGGGCAAGGCGCCGCGGCTGGACGGCTCGGCGTCGCTGCACGAGAAGGACAGGCGGCTGGTGCTGACCTGCACGCACGCCGACGCGGCCGAGCCGCTGGCGGCGGAGATCCGGATCGAGGGCGCGGCGCCGCGCGCCGCGCGCGGGCGCGTGCTGGCGGGCAGGCCGCAGGACCACAACACGTTCGCCGAGCCGGAGCGCGTGAAGCCGCGCGAGCTGGCGGTCGAGGTCCGCAAAGACCGGCTGGCCGTGGAGCTGCCGCCGTGCTCGGTGGCGGCGATCACCGTGGACCTGGGCTGAAGCGGGCAAAGACGCCCCGGTGAATCGTTGGCGGGCGCGGGTGGCGCGCGCCGCCCGCGCGGCGCAGCCGAAAGCGAAGAGTGCGGCGGCAGCAGGAGTCCTGACCGAGAACGATTTCCGGCGCCGGGCCGCGCGCGCCGCGGCTCAGCGCTCGGCGGGAAGCAGCGGATCCGGCCCTCCGGCCAGACGGTAGCTCCATCCGGCGCCCGGCGCAGCGGCGAACAGGTAGACCCCGGGCGGCGCGGGCACGCGTTGCACGCTCCAGTCGCCCACCCGCAGCGACTGCACGCCCCGGAGCAGGGGCGAGAGATCCGCGGCCGCCGCCACCGCCGCCTCGGGCATGCCCAGCGCTGCCGCCACAGCTTTGCGCGCGGCCGCGAGAAGGCGGCGGGCTTCGGCCCGCTCCTCCGGCCGCATGCGTTCCAGAAGGCTTCGCTCGGCCGGGTGCAGGCGCTGCGGCGGCACGCGTTCGCCTTCGGCGATGAGGGCGACGGCGACCGGCACGGATTCCGAAACGGCGGCCACGGCCCAGCCGCCCGATGCGCCCCGCGCGGTGAAGGACGGGTGCTCCGCTGCGTCCGCCCGTGCCGGTGGCGGCGCGGCTTCTTCCCCCGCCGGGCGGGCCGCAGCGGGCCGGGTGTCCGGGGCATCCTCTTCAGCAACGGGAGTTGCTTGTCCTGCGCCGTGAGGAATCTGCGGCGGCGCTTCCCGCGCGGGCTCGGCGGGCGGCGCGACGCGGCCGCCGCCGGAGTCCTCCAGAGTCTGCGGGGGCGGGAACGGAGACGGGCGGATGCCGACGAGGGAGAACGAAGCGCTCTTCATCAAACCGCCGTTGCATGCCGGGGGTTGCCGCGCATCGCTGCCGGCGGTCTCGCTTGTGTGGCGCGCCTGCGGATGGCGGATGACGGGAACGGCGGCAGGCGGCTGCGGGCCGCCGCCGGGCGGCGCAAGCCACAGGTCGAACAGCGGCGCCCGCCGGGGCTGCCAGTCGCTGGACATGCCGGGACTCCCGCTACTGGCCGGAGCCGCGCTGGACGATGTTTACGGCGCCGTGATCGTCGCAGTGATCCCCGTGGGGGTGGTGCAACCGGCCGCCGACGAGGTAATCGACGTGGTCGCCGTGGGGCACGGGTTCGTGCCCGCAGTTTTCCCCGTGGCGGTGCGAGGGCTCGTGCCCCGCCGCGCGCGCGCCGCAGCCGTCCGGGTTTTGCGCGGAAATCTCCAGGCGGCACTCGTCGACATGATCGCCGTGCATCGTGTGGAGGCACCCGCCGTGCAGGTAGTCGACGTGGTCTCCGTGGCGGATGGCGGTGTGCCCGCAGCCCTCGCCGTGGATGTGGGCGTGTTGGGGGTGGATGCGGTGTTGCGGCATGGCCAACCCTCTTTCATACCTGAATCGGCAGCGAAAGGCTACAATGGATTTGAGGAGGCGTTCTCATTAACAAGACGGCCCGCTTTCGTGTCCTCGGCATGGACTGCGGCGAGGAGGTGTCGCTGCTGCGGGCGCGGCTGAGCCGCGTGCGCGGCGTGCGCGAGCTTCGCTTCGACGTCGCCCGGGGCGTGATGGAGGTCGACTACGCGCCCGAATTCACCAGCGAGGCGGAGATCGCCGCAGCGGTGGAAGACATCGGCATGTGCTGCCGGAAAGGGGCGGCGGAGGACGGGCGGGGCGGCGGAAGGTGGGAGCCTTTCGCACTGGGCCTGGGCGGAGCAATGCTGGCCGCGGGGCTGGTGACGGAGGCGAGGCTCGGCGGCGAAGCCATCGCAACGCTGCTGGCGCACGGGCACGAGAGCGCCGGCCACATCCATGCAGTGCCGGCGGCGGCGCTGGCCTGCTATGCGGTTTCCATCGCGGCGGCGGCGAGCCTGTTCTGGCGGAAGGCGTGGGCGGCGGTGCGCAGCGTGCGGGCGGACATGAACCTGCTGGTGGCAGTCTCGCTGCTGGGCGCGGCTGCGCTGGGCGAATGGGCCGAGGGGGCCACGCTGGCGTTTCTCTACGGGCTGGCCGGGCGGCTGGAGGCGATGAGCCTTGAGCGGGCGCGGCGCTCGGTGGCGCGGCTGCTGGCGCTGATGCCGGCGCAGGCGTCGCTGGTGCATGGGGATCATGAGCACCGGGTGGACGCAGAGTCGCTGAAGCCCGGGGCGAGGGTGAGGATCCGCGCCGGGGAGCGCGTGCCGTGCGACGGGGTGGTGCTCGAGGGGGAAGCGCTGGTGAACCAGTCGCCGCTGACGGGCGAATCCGTCCCGGTGGAGAAGCGGGCGGGCGACGAGGTGTTTGCCGGCACGCTGAACGAGAGCGGCACGCTGCTGGTGGAGGTGCGCAAGCCGGCGCAGGACACGCGGCTGCAACGGATGCTGCGGATGGTGGAGGCCTCCGGCGCGCGCCGCGCGGAAAGCGAACGGCTGGTGGAACGTTTTGCGCGGCGCTACACGCCGGCGGTGCTGTTGCTGGCGTTGTTCGTGGCCGTGGCGCCGCCGCTTGCCGGGCGGGGCGAGTGGCGCGAGTGGATGTATCACGGCATGGTGGTGCTGCTGATCGCCTGCCCCTGCGCCTTTGTGATCTCCACGCCGGTGACGGTGATGGCAGCGCTGGCGAGCGCGGCCCGGCAGGGCGTGCTGGTGAAAGGCGGCGCCTTTCTGGAAGCCAGCGGGAGGCTGAAGGCGCTGGCCCTGGACAGGCCGGGCATCCTCACGCAGGGCGAGCCGCGGCTGGCGCGCGAGGACCGGCTCGGCCCGCACGAGCAGGAATCGCTGAACCGCTGGCAGCACTGGCGCACGGAGATGGGCGGCGGCATTCCGCTCACGCCGCGCTGGGCGTCGGCCGGAGGCATGCAGCCGGCGCTGGCGGAGCGCATTGCGGACTATGCAGCCGAAGGCTGCACGGTGGCCGCGCCGCAGGGCGGCGCGGTGCTGCAAGCCTGGTGCGACGCCCCGCTGCACCGCGCCCGGCAGGCTCTGGACGCACTGCGGCGGCTGGGCGTGCGCAAGATCGTGCTGCTGGCGTCCGATCCGGAACCGGCGGCGCGCGCCGCGGCCGAGGCGGCGGGGGTCGACGAGGTTCGCGCGGAACTCTCCGCCCCGGAAAAGGCCGCCGCGGTCGAGCGGCTGAAACAGGAATACGGCGATGTGGCCATGCTGGCCGACTGCGTGGCCGACGCCGAGGCGCTGCGCGCCGCGACGGTGGGCATCAGCGTGGCGGCGCCCGCGTCGGAAACAGCCCAGGAAAGCGCCGACGTGATTGTGGCGGGCGCCGCGCTGGAAAAGACCGTCTTTCTGGTGGCCCACGCGCGGCGGGCGCTGGCGGTGATCCGCCAGAACATCGCCATCGCGTTGCTGCTGAAAGCCGCGTTCCTTGCGGCGGCGTTGACGGGCCATGCCACGCTGTGGATGGCGGTGGCCGCAGACACGGGCGCCACGCTGGTGGTGACGCTCAACGGGCTGCGACTGCTGAAGCCCGCCGGGCATCCAATGGAAAAGGAATGACCCGCAGAACATGGCTGCTGGCCCTGACGGCCAGCCTGGCGGCCCGCGCCGGCGAGCGCGAGAGGCAAAGCGTGCGGGGCCGCCTGCGCCAGGATCCCGCCTTGCCGCCTGCCATCCTTACGCGCGACGGGCGCGCCGTGGAGCTGGAAGCCGACGAGCCGACCACGGCCGTGCTGCGCGATGCGCGCCTGAAGGACGAGGACTTCGAGGTGGTGGGACGCCAAATTTCGCCCTCGCGGTTCGCCGTCGACCCGATCCATGAGCGCGCGCTCTTCGTGTGGCGCAACGGCAAGCGGCTGCTGGTGACCTACTGGTGCGACGTCTGTTCGATCCGCGCCTGGTCGCCGGGCAAGTGCCAGTGCTGCCAGGAGGAGATGCGGGTGGACTTGCGGGATCCCGCGCTCGGGGAGATGGATCTGAAGTAAACTGCTCGCATCATGCGAGCCGTGCTGTTGACGCTTCCCGCTTTTCTTTGGATGCCCCTGATGAGCCAGCGCTATGACGCGCGCCTGGAGGCGGCCGACGGGCTGGAGACGGTGGTGCTGGAAGACCGCGCCGCGCAAACCGTCGTCCGCATCGTGCCCGGCCTCGGCAACAATGCATACGAAATGACGGTGCGCGGCGAGCCGGTGTTCTGGTCGCCGTACAGGACGCTGGCCGAGTTCCGGGCGCGCCCGGCGCATCTCGGCAACCCGTTCCTGTGGCCGTGGGCCAACCGCATCGACGGCATGGCGTATTGGGTGCATGGAAAGAAATTCCTGTTGAACCCGGACCTGGGCAATGTGCGGCCGGGGCCGAACAACACGCCCATTCACGGGCTGCTGGTTTACTCCAATCTCTGGCGCGTGGCCTCGCATGGCGCCGATGCGCGCTCGGCGAGGGTCACGTCGCGGCTGGAATTCTGGCGGCGGCCGGAGCTGATGGCGCAATTTCCCTTCGCGCACGCGGTGGAGATGACCTACCGGCTCGCGGAGGGCCGGCTGAAGGTGGAGACGGAAATCGAAAACCTCGGCGACGAGCCGATGCCGGTCTCGCTCGGTTTCCACCCGTATTTCCGGATCACGGACTCGCCGCGGGACGAGTGGACGGCGACGCTGGCGGCGCGCCGCAAGCACATTCTGAACGAGAGGCTGATCCCGACGGGCGAGACCGCGCCGCTGCCCTTCGCCCGGACGCTCAGCCTGAAGGCGACGGTGCTCGACGACGTTCTGGACGAGCTGGAAAGAGACGCCGACGGCTGGGCGCGCTTCCGCGTCGCCGGCCGCAGGCAGCGGATCACGGTGGAGTTTGGCGAAGCGTTCGGCGTGGCGGTGGTGTACGCGCCGGCGGGGCGCGAATTCATCTGCTTCGAGCCGATGACGGCGATCACGAACGCTTTCAACGCCGCGCACGCAGGCTGGTACAAGGGGCTGCCGTTCATCGAGCCGCGCGGCCGCTGGCGCGGCGTGTTCCGCATCGTCCCGGAAGGCTACTGAGCGGAAACGCAAAAGGCCCGCGCACGGGCGGGCCTTGGCTTGCGGGGACGGCGGGAGGCTACTTCACGCCGGCAGGCTTTTTCGGCGCGGCCGCCGGGGCGGGCGCGGAGGGCGAGCCGGCGGCGGGCTTGGCGGCGGGAGCGGCGGGCTTGGCGGCGGACGCCTCGCCGGCGCCGTAACGCTTGTCATAGAGCTCGACGATCTGCTGCGTGATGTCGATCCCGTTGGCCGCCCAGACGACGGGGCTCTGCTGCGAGCTGACGTCGAGCACGAGGGCGAAGCCTTGGGCCTTGGCGTACTCGTCGATGATCTGCATCATGCGCTGGCCGATTTCGTTCACCAGCCGGCCCTCTTCCTGCTGAAGCTCGTTTTGCAGGTCCTCGGAGTCCCATTGCAGCTTCTTCTGCTTGTCGTCGATCTCGCGGCTGATCTTGTCGCGGGTCTCCTGGGAGGCCGTGTTGGCGAGCGTGGCCAGCTGGTTGCGCAGCTTCTGGATTTCGTTGTTCAGGGCCTCGATCTGTTTGGCGCGGGGCTCGTACTTCTCGCGGATGGCGTCGCGCGCCTTCGCGCCGTCCTTGGTGGCCACGATGGCGCCCTGCACGTTGATGATAGCCACCTTGGTCGGCGTCTGGGCCGGCGCAAAGGCGGCGGTGGCGGCAACCAGCGTTGCCAGGCGGAGTGTGTTGCGAACGGAAGTCACTGTCGATAGGCTCCTCAAACTTGGAATGGTAGCATTGACGCGTCAGAATGTCCGGCTGATGGTGAAACGGAACATGGTGCGGCGTTCGAAATACGGCGCGGGGTTGGCGAACGTGCGCGTGGCGTTCTGGAAGGTCGCCATGTTGGGGAACATGGAGGGGACCACGGCGATGGGCGGCACGAACCACTGCTCGACGACGGTCGGGTTGTAGGCCCAGTAGAGGCGGAAGGGCGCATTGACCACGGGCATCATGACCTGGAGTTCGAGGCCGGTGGAGGTGCGGATCTTCTGCGTGGCGTCGATCACGACGGAGCGGTTCCGGAAGCCCGCCTGGGGGAAAGTCTCGTTGAGGGACGCGATGCGGCCGGGATTGAGGCGGAGCTGGCCGGGAAGGCTGATGCGGTTGACGCCGGCGTCGAAGAACAGCGCGAGGGTGAGCGGCCCGACGATCGGGATGCGGTATTCGAAGTTCGCCACGCCCTGGGTGTCGCCGCCGGTGGGGACGAGCTGGTAGATAGGGATGGTCTGGACCACGTTGACGGTCTGTTCCTTGCCGTCCACGATCACCTTTTGCTGCCGCGCGCTGCCGTCGGGGTTGAGCACGTTGACCGCGCCTTCGCTGGGGAGGTAGACGAAGGGCAGGATGCTCCAGATCTCGAAGCCGCGAACGTCGTTCTCGCCGCCCATGAAGACGCGGTTGAACGGCGGCGCCACCTTGCCGCCATAGCCGGTGATGATGCGGCCGAGAATGCGGCTGCCGATCACATGGCGCGGGGCGAGCCCGCGGCGGAAGTAGGTGGCCGAAACGGTCGGCTCGATCATGTTGACGTTGCCGCCAAGCGGCCCGCCCGCGAAGGAAATGGAGGCGAAGAAACTCTTGCCGCGCGAGGGCGTGATCGGGTGGTCGACGGTGTTGTAGGTGTAGGCGGGGATGACGCGGCTGGTGACGATGCCCGACAGCGAGTTCGGCCCCTCGAAGTTGAGAAAGTTCGAATACTGGAAATAGCTGTTGGAGGAAGTGTTCAGGGCGCGAATATTCGAACGGTCGTAGCCGTAAGTGAGGCTCAGCCGGGCGAACGTGCGCCGCAGGGGATAGCTGAGAAACACCGTGCCGCCCCAGCCGTTGGAGACGTAGTTGAGCAGGTTGTCGCGGCCGATGGCTTCGTAGAGCGGGATCAGGTTGCGGCCGGAGAACAGCGAGACCTCGCGCGCCTGGTCGTAGTTGAAGCGCTGGGTGTAGATGGTGAAGCCCGCCGAGATGGGCCGGTCGAACAGGTAGGGCTCGGTGAAGCCGAAGGTGACGTTGCGGAGGCGGTCGCCGAGCTCGGCGCTGATGGAGAGCGTCTCGCCGAGGCCGAGGAAGTTGTTGGTGGCGTAGCCGAAGCCGATGAAGCTGCCGGCGATGCCGCTGACGCCGCCGTTCAGGGTGATGCTGTTCTTGCCGCGCTCCTTCACCTTCAGCGTGATGTCGACGGTGTTGTTCCTGGTGTCGCGGGTGATGGTGGCGGCTTCTTCTTCCTTGAGCGCCTCGAAGTAGCCGAGCTGGTTCAGGCGGAGGATGCTGAGCTCCCAGAGGCGCGTGTTGTACATGTCGCCTTCGTCGAGCAGCAGCTCGCGGCGGATGACCTTGTCGCGCGTAGTGGTGTTTCCCTGGAAGTCGATGCGGCGCACGAAGAACTGCTTGCCCTCGTCGACGTTGATGGTGAGATCGATCTGGCCGTTGGGCAGCGGGTTGAAGTCCGGCTCGGGCACGGCGTCGATGTAGCCGAGCTCGCCATAGAATTTCTGGAAGTTTTTTATGCCCTTTTGCAGCTTTTCGGTGGAGAAGATGTCGCCCGGCCCCATGCCGAAAATCGGCTTGACGAAGATTTCCGGGGTCTTCAGGGCCTTCACGCCGACGAAGTTGACGTTGCGGATGCGGTAAAGCAGGCCTTCCTCGACATCGAGCCGGATGTCGGCCTTCTTGCCCGGCTTGGTGGCCTTGAAGGGCGGCACCCAGAGGCGGCCGCGGACGTCGCGCAACTTCACGTCGCTGTCGACGACGCGGGCCAGGAAGTAGCCGCGCGAGGAATAGAAGAACCGGATCCGCTCCTTGTCCTCTTCGAGCTTGGCCTGGTCGAAGGTCTTGGAGAACAGGTTTTCAAGGAAGATGCTGTAGGGGATGCCCACGGGGCGGAGGTTCTTCATGGCGCGGCGCACGGCGCGGTCGCCGAAGACCTTGTTGTTGAGGATCTCGATCTTGCCCACCTTGACCTTGGGGCCTTCCTCGACGCGGAAGGTCAGCTCCACGCTGGCGGGCGGGATCTGGCGCACGACGGGGGTGACGGTGGCGAACTGGCGGCCGCGCTCGGCCAGGTATTCCTTGAGCACGTTGGTGGCGCGCTGGACTTTGCCCTGGTCGAACTGCTGCTCGACGGCGAGGCCGACGCGGCGCTCCTTGAAGCGGTCGAGGATCTCGGAGACGGTGAGCGATTTGACGCCCTCGTATTTGATGGTGCGGATGACGCGGCGCTCGGTGAGGAGGAAGCGGATGATCCAGCCGGTCTTGCCGGGTTCGCGCTCGACGGTGATGTCGTCGAAGCGGCCGGTGTTCCACAGCGCCATGAAGTCGCGGTGGATGGCTTCCGGGTCATAGCGGTCGCCCCGGCGCGAGAAGATCATGGCGCGCAGGGTGTCCTGGGGGACGCGCCGCGAGCCGCGGAACTCGATGGCCTCGATCACATCCGGAACCACCACGGGGGCGCCGGGCTTGGCCGCCTCGGCCTGCGGCGCGGCCGGCTTGGGGGCTTCGGGCTCCTTCACTTCAGGAACCGTCTCGAAAGGGCCGGGCTTCTTCGCCTCCGGCGGCTTGGGCGCGGCCGGGGGCTGGGCTTCCGCGGACGGAACGGATTCAAAGGGGCTCTTGGGCTTTGCCGCAGGCGCTTGCCGTGGGCCGGCCGGATCCGCTGCCTGAGCCTCCGGGTTGTCCGCCGCGGCCGGCGAAGACACGGGCAAGACCCCCAGGAGGAGCAAGGACAGGGGAAAGACGGGCAGGCTCTTTCGCCTGAAGGTCATCTTAGGCAGAAGTGATCCTTTCTGATCGCGCCTGCGCGAGAGACGCTCGATGCGGCGCAGGCGTTTCACCCATGAATTCGGCCAGCGGGCTCAAAGACTTCATTCTAGCCAAAACGGCGGAGGCTCAACAATCGCCGGGATCCGCGGCGGGCGGCTCCCCGTCTGCGGGCGAGCCGTCAGGGGGGCCATCGCCGCCGCCGGCCTCGCTGCGGGCGGCGTGCGCCTGCCCGCTTTCGGAGGGCTCCCACAGCAGGCGAAGCCGGTGCAGCCGGGCCGGGAAGCGGGCGAGCAGAATGGCGCCCGCCAGATGGGCGGGCACGGTGGCATGCCATGGGAAGTAGTGCGGCGCCGATGGGTCCAGCCACGGCCAGACGTAGCGGCCGGCCGCCACATGCCAGCACGCCATCCACAGGCAGGCGCGCAGGAAGCTGCGGACAGGGCCGCGGCCGGCGGCGAGAAACGCGAACGCCACGCCGAGCAGGGTGTAGGCGGCGAACAGCAGCGCGGCGCCGGCGGCCGTGGCGCGGCCGAGCCCCATGGTAAAAACATCTACGCCATAAAATGTTGCGGCGGCGAGGTTGTACTTCGCCCACCACGGCTCGCCCGTCAGGCGCGAATGGACGGCGAACCACGCGACTGCGGCCAGCGCCGCCCCGGCGCCCGAGTCGACGCCGGCCAGCAGGCGGAGGAACCAGCCGGGAGGCGCGGCAGCGTCCTGCCGCGGGACGGGCGTCATGGCCGCCTTGCAGGCACAGGCGCCGGCTCAGCTCTCCGGAGCCGCATAGTAGGAGTGGTAGTAGGTGTACTTGCTGTACAGTTCGCTCTTCTGGGCGGCATTGACGACGATCCCGAGGATGTTGTTCTGGCAGAGGGAGCCGATGGCGCGCGTGACGGAATCAATGGTCGTGGTGCCGATGCGGACCACGAGCAGCAGGGCGTGCGCCATGGTGGACAGGAGGTTGGCATCGGCGGCGAACAGAAGCGGCGGCGTATCGATGATGACCCAGTTGAACAGCGAGGGCAGGCCGTCGATCAGGTGTTTGGCTTCGGGCAGGTTCAGCAGCTCGAGGGGGTTCAGGACGGCTTCGCCCGCGGTCATGATGAACAGGTTGGTGCCTTCCAGGCGGCGGATGATCGCCTCGAGCGGGGCTTTGCCCTGGAGGTAGTCCGTGATGCCCGGCGAGCGCGGCTGCTGGAAAAGGGTATGAATGACGGGGCGGCGGAAGTCGAAATCCGCCAGCAGGGTGAAATTGCCCTCCAGCTGCGCCTGCGCGATGGCGAGGTTGGCTGCGGTGAACGACTTGCCTTCGGCCGGCGAGGGCGAGGTGATGACCAGCGAATGGATCGGTTGCAGCGTCTGGATGTGGTTCAGCCGCGTCCGCAGGCTGCGGAATTCCTCCGCCGGGGCTTCCCCGGGGCGGGAGGGGTCCAGCAGCGAGGCGTCCGGCGCCGGGCTGAACGGCACGGTCTGGACTTTGCCGAGCAGGTCGGCCAGGGCGGCTGACGGCGGCACCTCCGCGTGCGCCGCCATGCCTCCGGGCGCGGCCGGCGCAGGCGCGTCGGCGCCGCCGGTCCGGGCTTTCCTCAGGGCGTCGTGAACTCGGCTCATCGTTGCTATCTCTCCTCCGCGGTCCTCGAATCCAGTTCAGCGCCGGCTAGCCGCGCTGGGTGTAATAGTAGAACACGGAACCCGCCATCAGCAGCATTCCGATCAGGATCGCCAGCGCCCAGAGCAGCCACGCGATGCGGCGGCGGCGGCGCACGACGAAGTCGTTTTCAAGCAGCGGAATGCTGCCGAGCACGGTGAGACGGGTATAGGCGCGGACATCCTTCAGGTTCTTGAGCGACGTGTCCTTGATCTCGCGGACGCTGGCCAGCCCGATGCCGACGGCCGCGCCGATCGCCAGGCCGACGGCGATGATCAGCGGACGGTTGGGCGCGATGGGCTCCTCGGGGATCACCGGGGATTCGAGCACTTCCATCGTCTCGCTCTGGCCGCGGCTGACCAGGTCGGTGGCCATGCTCGAGTCTTGCAGCTTGCGGCCGAGATCCTCGTAGCGGCGGGCGGCAATCTCGCGGTCGCGCACCAGCTGCAAGTACTCCTGGCTGATGGAGGCGCCCCCCTCGAGCTTCCCCTGGGTCTCCTTGAGGCGGGCCTTGAGCGTCTGGATCTCGCGGTTGTAGTCCTCGATTTCGGCGTCCTTGGCCTGCAAAGCCGCCTGAAGGCGGACAATCGAACTGTTGAGCTGGCGCACGCGCTCCTGGAGCTCCGGCGAAAGCCGGGGCTGGCGGGCTGCGGCGCTGCCTTGCTGGCCGGCGGAATCCGGCTGCGACTTGCGCTCTTCCTCCATCAGCTCCTCAAGCTGCTTCTCGCGGCCTTCGATGAAAGCGACCAGGCGCCGCACGTCAGGGTGGGAATCCGTATAGCTTTCGCGCATCACCCGCAGCGTGTTCCTGGCGCGCTCGATCTCCCTTTGCAGGTCGGCGATGCGCGGGTTGCGCTGCGCGGCTGCGGCGGGTGTTTCGGCAGGCGGCGGTTGCATGAGCGAGGCCATCTGGTCGCGCAGATCGCGGAGCTGGGTTTCCAGTTGCAGCTTGTCCTGCTGCGCGCGGCTGAGCTGCCCGGTGGTGGCCTGGATGGCGGACTCGAGGCTGGAAAGCCGGGTCAGGATCATCTGGGACTGCTCGGGCAGCTCGCCGAAGTACTTCGACTTGAAGACGGCGATCTTCGCATCCAGCTCGTCGAGTTCCCGCTTGGCCGCCTCGTACTGGTCGGAAAGAAAGAGAGTCGTCTGCCGGGAGCTGTTCAGGCGGCTTTCGATGCTCTGTTTGGTGAACCGGTCGATCAGCTCGGCGCAGATCTTCTGGGCCAGGCGCCGGTCGGAGTAAACGAAGCTGACGGTGAAGACGTGGTACTGCGGGGAGCCGGAGCGGGAGATGGACTGGATATTCTCGATGCCGATGGAGCGGCGCATCTTGTCGATGACGTCCTCCATGGGAAGGCGCTTGCGGTCGTCCGGGTACAGGTTGTAGGTCTGGATGAGGTTTTGGAGGCTCGAGCGGGTGATGATCTCCTGGGCGATGGCGTTGATCCGCGTCGTCATCTCCTCGTTGACATTGCCCGGGACGAACCGCGCCGGCACCTGGGGCGGGGCGATGCGGATCTTGCCTCGGGCGACGTAGGAGTCCTCCCAGAGGAAGGCGGTGATCACGCCGAGAACCAGGCCGAGGTAGGCCGGGCCGAGGATCCAGGAGCGGTGCCGGCGAAGGATGTCGATGTAGTCTTCGAAGTCCAGCGCGCGGCGGGGAACGGAAAGGGGCGGTTCCGTCTGCGGCAGCAGCGTCGGGGCGGTGGTCGTGGACATGATGACTCCTCGGCAGGCTCAGGGGACGAAGATATGGTCGCCGTCCTGGAGGAAGATGTTTTGCTCGAGCTTCTTCCCCTTGATCACTTCGTTGTAGTTGAATTTCAGCCGCTGCGTGCCGCGCATGATGACGATCTTGTTCCTCTTCGCCCACGGGCCCAGCCCGGCGCTGCTCAGCGCCTGAAGGACCGTGGTGGGCGTCACCAGCGGCACGGGGCCGGAATGCAGGACGTTGCCGGAGATGTAGTACCGCTTGCTCCGCACGTCGAGGACGGAGACGATCACCTCCGGCTTGGTCAGGAACTTGCTCAACGCCTCGGCGATTTTCTGCCCCAGCTGCTCCGGCGTCAGCCCGGCGGCCTGGATCTCGCCGGCCAGCGGCATGGTGATCATGCCGTCCGGGCGCACGACGACGTTGCCGCTCAGTTCGGCTTCGCGCCAGACGCGGATGCCGAGCACGTCCTCCACGCCGATTTTGTAGGTTTTCGGATCCACGGGAGCGGCCAGGTCGAGGCCCTGGCCCGGCGCCTGCTGGCGCGATGCGGCTGGCGCGGCGGCCGGCTGCGGCGCTTGCGGCGCCTGCGCCGGCAACGACGCGGGCAAAAACGCGGCAACGGACAACACCAGCAGCCAGCAGTGCGAAACGGAATTCTTCATGACCTCTACTCCTCCGACTGCGGCACGCCAACCCGGCACGGGATGAATGCCGCCGAAAGCCGCCCGGAGGAAACGGCATTTTGCGCGCTTCATCCGGATGCCGGCACTCTTATTCTACAAGACCCGGGCCGTCCGCCCGCCGGGGAAACAGGCGGCCTTTGTCCCATGCCTTTGGTTCCATCCCGCGCGGCATGCTTTCCGCCCCGGCCCGGAACCGGGGTTCTGGAACCAAAGTCCCGGCTCCACATCCAAAAACTGCGATGCGCTATTTCCTGATGAAGACGGATCCTTCCACTTATTCGGCCGCGGATCTCGAGCGCGAGGGCCGCACCGTATGGGACGGGGTGACCAACCCGCAGGCGGTGCGGTTCATCCGAGAGATGAAGAAAGGCGACCGCGCGTTTCTCTACCACAGCGGGGGCGAGTCCGCCATCGTCGCGCTGGCGAAAATCGTCTCGGCGCCGCGCCCGGATCCCGGCAACCCGAAATCCTGGGTGGTGGATGTCGAGTTCCTGCGCCGCATCGAGCCGCCGGTGACGCTCAAGGAAATCAGACAGAGCGGGCTGTTCGACGGCTGGGCGCTGGTGAGGCAGGGGCGGCTGTCCACCATGGACGTGCCGGATGCGTTTCTCGACTGGATGCGCAGCCGCTATCCCGCGTTGAAGTTGTAGCCGGCGGCGCGCAGCATCCGGTAGACGCGCGAGACCGGCAGACCAACGACGTTGAAATAGCAACCCTCGATGCGCTCGGCAAAGCGCGAGGCCAGCCCCTGGATGGCGTAGCCGCCGGCCTTGTCGAGCGGCTCGCCGGAGCGGGCGTACGCGGCGATCTCCTCATCCCGCAGCGGGATGAACCAGACGCGCGTTTCCTCGGCGGCCGTCCAGACGCGGCCCGCGTGGCGGAGGCAAACGCCGGTGAGCACCGCGTGATCGCGGCCGTGCAGCAGGCGCAGCATCCGTTCGGCTTCTTCGGCCGAATGCGGCTTGCCGAGGATCGCCCCGTCGACCACGACCGTCGTGTCGGCGGCGAGCACGAACTCTTCCGGCGCGGCCTGCACGGCTTCCGCCTTCTCGCGCGCCAGCCGCAGCACATATTGTTCCGGACTCTCCCCTTCGAGCGGCTGCTCGTCGATATCCGCCGGCCGGACCTCGCAGGCGATGCCCGCATTGGCCAGCAGCTCGCGCCGGCGAGGGGACTGCGATGCAAGAACGACCATCGGCTTGCCAGCGTAGCACGGGCGGCGCTTCTTTTGCGGCAGCACGGAGGGTTTGCAGGAAATCCCGAGGGTGTGTTGCCGCCGCGATGGTCCGCCGGGTTACAACGGGAGGGCGCGGAGCGGCGCGGCCGGCGCTGCCGCGCATGCTAAAATCGCGAGGGATTGGCCATGGAACGGGCGGGCCGGTTGTTGGCATCCTCGAAGAGCGCGCGGCGCCATCTGTCCGCCGAAGAGCTGGCGCTGGCTGCGTGGCCGGCGGCGGCGGGGCCGAAGGCGGCGCGCCACACGCGGGCGGTCCAGTTGCTGGGCGATGTGCTGGTGGTGGAAGTCGGCGACGAGCTCTGGCGGCGGAACCTGGAGCTGCTGAGCCGGCAGATTCTCGCCAACCTGGCGTCGCTGCTCGGCTTCACGGCGCCGAAGGCCGTCGAGTTCCGGCTCGCGCCGCCGCGGCGGCCGGTGCGAAGCGTGGGCAGCGGGGAAGGCTTCCGGCTGGCGCCGCCGCAGCAGGCCGACGAGGCGGCGCGCATCGAGGATCCCGGCCTGCGCCGCGTTTATCTTCTTTCGAAACGAAAGGCGCTGGCATCGTGAAGATCACCGAACAGGAAGTCCGCTACGTGGCCGCGCTGGCGCACCTCGAGCTCGGGCCGGACGAGATCCGGCGCATGACGCACGAGCTGGACCAGATCCTGGCCTACATGGACCGGCTGCGGGAGCTCGACACGGAGAACGTCGAGCCGATGGCGCAGGTGCTGTTCCCGGGCAGCGAGAACGCCACCCTGCGCGAGGACGAGCCGCGCGCGCCGCTGCCGCACGAGGAGGCGCTGGCCAACGCGCCCGCCGCGGGCGCGGGCCAGTTCAAGGTGCCGCGGGTGATTGAACGCTGAAGGGGCGGGCATGGATCTTCGCACGGCGACCATCGGTTCGATCCGCTCGGCGCTGGCCAGGCGCGAGGCGAGCGCGCGGGAGATTGCGCAGGAAGCCCTGCGGATCGCGCGCGAGGAGAACCCGAAGACGAACGCCTGCCTGACGCTGGCCGAGGAGCGGGCGCTGGCCGCGGCGGCGCGCGTCGACGAAGCGCTGGCGCGGGGCGAGGACCCGGGTCCGCTGGCCGGCGTGCCCGTGGCCGTGAAGGACATCATCGTGACGCGCGGCCTGCGCACCACCTGCGGCTCGCGCCTGCTGGCGGAATTCGTGCCGCCGTACGACGCCACGGCGGTCGAGCGGCTGGAGGCCGCCGGCGCGCTGGTGATCGCCAAGACGAACCTGGACGAGTTCGCGATGGGCTCGTCGAACGAAAATTCCGCCTTCGGGCCGGTGCGCAACCCTGTGGCGCCGGACCGCGTGCCTGGCGGCAGCTCCGGCGGCTCGGCGGCGGCGGTGGCGCAGGGCATTGCGGTGGCGGCGCTCGGCTCGGACACGGGTGGCAGCATCCGCCAGCCGGCCAGCTTCTGCGGCGTGGCCGGCCTGAGCCCGACCTACGGGCGCGTTTCCCGCTACGGGCTGGTGGCCTTCGCGTCGTCCCTGGACCGCATCGGGCCGCTGGCCCGCACGGTGCGCGACGCGGCGCAACTGCTCGAAGCCATCGCCGGCCGGGACGAGCGCGACTCGACCAGCGCCTTCGCGCCCGTGCCGGACTACGAAGCGGCGATGAGCGGCGATGTGCGCGGGCTGCGGCTCGGTCTGCCGCGCGAGTATTTCGAGGGGCTGGCCGGCGGCACCGCGGCGCAGATGGAGAAGGCGCGCGCGCTGCTGGCCTCGCTCGGGTGCGAGCTGCGCGAGATCAGCCTGCCGCACACGCCCTGGGCGGTGCCGTGCTATTACATCATCGCCACGGCGGAGGCCAGCTCCAACCTGGCCCGCTATGACGGCGTCCGCTACACCTGGCGCGCGCCGGATGCCGGCACGCTCGCCGAAATGTACGCGAAGACGCGCGGGCAGGGCTTCGGGGCCGAGTGCAAGCGCCGCATCATGCTGGGCACCTATGTGCTGAGCGCGGGCTATTACGATGCGTACTATCTGAAGGCGCAGAAGGTGCGCACGCTCATCACGCGGGATTTTCTGGCCGCCTTCGAACAGGTGGATGCCATTCTCGCGCCGGTGAGCCCGTTTCCGGCGTTCCGGCTCGGCGAGAAGCTGGACGACCCGCTGCAAATGTATTTGTCCGACATTTTCACGATCACCGCGTCGCTGGCCGGGCTGCCGGCCATCAGCGTGCCCTGCGGCCGCACGCCCGAAGGGCTGCCCGTGGGGCTTCAGCTGATCGCGCCCCATTTCGGCGAGCCGCTGCTGTTCCGGATCGGGGATGCTTTCGAGCGCGCCGGCGGCGGCAGCCTTTGAGGGAAAGCGCGGCGGGCGCGCCGCATTTTCTACAATGGAGAACGAAATCCGCGGCTTCCGGCCAAGGAAGCCGCATCCGAACGACTGCTTCGTTCATCTGGGATAGCTGAAGGAGTTTCACTGAAAATGCCGTTCACTCTGCCTCCGCTTCCGTACGCATACGACGCGCTCGAGCCTTATATCGACGCGCGCACGATGGAGATCCACCACACCAAGCACCACGGCGCCTACGTCGACAACGTCAACAAGGCGCTGGCGACCGCGCCGGAGCTGGCCAACAAGAGCATCGAGCAGCTGCTCGCCAACAACCTCGCCATCGTCCCCGAATCGATCCGCACGGCCGTGCGCAACAACGGCGGCGGCCACTGGAATCACTCGCTGTTCTGGGAGATCATGGGGCCGAAGAAGGGCGGCGAGCCGACCGGGCTGCTGGCCAAGGCCATCCAGCGCGTCTTCGGCGACTTCAACCAGTTCAAGGAGAAGTTCGCCGCCGCCGGAATGGGCCGCTTCGGCTCCGGCTGGGCGTGGCTGATCATCGGCGACCGGGGCCTGGAAATCATCTCCACGCCGAACCAGGACAACCCGCTGATGGAGAACAAATTCGCCATCATCGGCCTGGACGTGTGGGAGCACGCCTACTACCTGAAGTACCAGAACCGGCGCGCCGAATACATCGCCAACTGGTGGAACGTGGTGAACTGGGAGAAAGCCGAGGAGCGTTTCCGGCTCCAGGAGTATTCGAAGCAGTTCGCCGGCGGCGCAGCCTGAGCGGCCTGCGTTTGGCTGCATAATGGGCTTGAGCAGGCCCTGAAGCGAATGCACGAGGAATTTCTCCGCCGCGCCATCCGGCTTGCCGTGGAAAACGTCAGGCAGGGGCGCGGCGGCCCGTTTGGGGCGGTCATCACGGCCGGCGGCGAGATCATCGCCGAAGGCGCCAATCACGTCACCACGGACCTCGACCCGACGGCGCACGCCGAAATCGTCGCCATCCGGGCCGCCTGCCGCAAGCTGGGCCGCTTCGACCTCCGCGGCGCGGCGATCTATTCTTCCTGCGAGCCGTGCCCGATGTGCCTCGGCGCCATCTACTGGGCGCGGCTCGACGCGCTGTATTACGCCGCCGGGCGCGGGGACGCCGCGCAGGCGGGATTCGACGACAGCTTCCTTTACGAGCAGTTCGCGCTCGAGGAGGGGCAGCGGGCCTTGCCCACGCGCCGCATTGCGCTGGCCGAGTCCGCCGAGCCCTTCGCGGCCTGGCTTGCCAGCGCGCACCGCATCCCCTACTGATCCGGAGTTCCCATGCTGGTTGTCACTTCGCACACGTTGCAGGGCTGGAAGATCCAGCGCTACCACGGGCTGGTGAGCGGCGAGGCGATTCTCGGCGCCAACATCTTCAAGGATTTTTTCGCGGGCATCCGCGACATCGTCGGCGGCCGCTCGGCCGCCTATGAAGGCGAGCTGCGCAAGGCCAAGCGGCTCGCCCTCGACGAGATGTGCGACGAGGCGCGCTCGATGGGCGCCAACGCCGTCATCGCCGTGGATCTCGACTATGAGACCATCACGGGCTCGCACGGCGGCGGCATGCTGATGGTGACCGCGTCCGGCACGGCGGTGACGATCGCGCCCGGCGAGCCGGCCGATTCGCGGTAAGATCGTTGGCAACCGCAGATGGGCGCACATCTGGAGCTGCGCAATCTCGTCAAACAGTACCCGGGACATACGGCGCTGGCCGGACTTTCGCTCGGGATCCGCGAAGGCGAGTTCTTCGCGCTGCTCGGCCCTTCGGGCTGCGGCAAGACGACGACGCTGCGGCTGATCGCCGGCTTCGAGCAGCCCACCAGCGGCGAGATCCTGCTGCGCGGCGCGCGGCTCGACCCTCTGCCTCCTTACCAGCGCAACGTCTCCACCGTGTTTCAAAGCTACGCGCTGTTCCCTCATCTGACCGTGCGGGAGAACATCGAGTTCGGGCTTCGCTACCGCAACGGCCAAGCCGCGCGGCGCGCGGTGGACGAGTGCGTGGAGATGCTCGGCCTCGGCGACAAGCTGGGGCGCTACCCGCGGCAGCTGTCCGGCGGGGAGAAGCAGCGCGTGGCGCTGGCGCGTTCGCTGGTGCTGCGGCCGGACGTGCTGCTGCTCGACGAGCCGCTGTCGGCGCTCGATCCGAACCTGCGCAAGCAGGTTCGCGGCGAGCTGCGCGCGTTGCAGCGGCGCGTCGGCATCACCTTCGTCTTCGTGACGCATGACAAGGAGGAGGCGCTGTCGCTCGCGGACCGCATCGCGCTGTTGCGCGGCGGCCGGTGCGAGCAGCTCGGCACGCCGCAGGATCTGTACCTGCGCCCGCGGACGCGCTTTGCGGCGTCGTTTCTCGGCCCGGTGAACTGGATCGGGGACGTCGGTCTGCGGCCTGAGGCCACGCTCGTGCAGGCCGCGCCGCCGCCGGGTTCGCCGGCGCTCGCCGCGCGCGTGCGCGCGGCGTTGTTCCTCGGCAACTGCCTGCACGTGGAAGCCGAGGTGGAGGGCGGCTGGCGCGTGCTGGCCGAGGTCTCCCGCTTCAACGGGAGCTACGAGCCGGGCCAGCCCGTCTACGTCACCTGGCGGCCCGAGGACGAGATCCGCGTGCGGGAATGAAGGACCGGCTGCGCACTCTCGCTCTGGCGCCGGCGGCCGCGCTGCTGGCGGCCACCGTCGGCTTCCCGTTCCTCATCCTGGCCGCTTACGCCTTTCTGAGCCGCGGCGCCTATGGCGGGGTGATGCCGCCCTGGACGCTGGAAAACTGGCAGCGCTTCGCCGACCCGCTCTATGCGGGCATCCTCGCGAGGTCGTTCCTGGTGGCCGCCGTTTCCACCGCTCTCTGCCTGGTTCTCGGCTTCCCGCTGGCGCTGTTGCTTGCCCGCGCCGGGCGCTGGAAGAACCTGCTGCTGGCGCTCGTCATGCTGCCCTTCTGGACCAGCCTGCTGGTGCGAACCTACGCCTGGATGTTTCTGCTGCGCGACACGGGGCTGGTCAACACAATCCTGTTGCGCGCCGGGCTGACGAGCGAGCCGCTGCCGCTGCTGTACAACTGGGGCGCGGTGGTGCTGGGGCTGGTGTACGCGCATCTGCCCTTCATGGTGCTGCCGCTGTACGCGGCGCTGGAGCGGCAGGAGCCGCATCTGCTGGAGGCCGCCGCCGACCTGGGCGCGCGCGAATGGCAGGCCTTCTGGCGCGTGACGCTGCCGCTGGCGGCCCCCGGCATCCGCGCTGGCGTGCTGCTGGTCTTCATCCCCTGCCTGGGCGCGTTCCTCATTCCCGACCTGCTTGGCGGCGGCAAAACGATCCTCGCCGGGACGCTGATCCAGAACCAGTTCACGGCGTCGCGGGACTGGCCGTTCGGCTCGGCCGTTTCGCTGGCGCTGATGGCGGCGGTGCTTGCGCTCCTGTGGCTCGAGGTGCGCCGCCGGAAGGAGCCGCTGCTGTGAGGCGGGCGGTCGTGCTGGCGGCGCTGCTGGCGCTGTTCTTCCTGCATGCGCCGCTGCTGGTGCTGGCGCTGTTCAGCTTCAACGCGGGGCGGTTCACCGTGTGGGAAGGGTTCTCGCTGCGCTGGTACGCGGAGGCCTGGCAGGACGCGCGGCTGGTGGAGGCGGCCGGCAACAGCCTGCTGATCGCCGCCGCCGCCACGGCCGCCGCCACCGCGGCGGGCACGTTGTGCGCGTGGGGCCTGTGGAAGCGCGAGTCGCGCGTGCTGATGCTGGGGATGTCGCTGTCGCTGGTGACGCCGGAGATCGTCACCGGCGTGGCGCTGCTGGCGCTGTTTCAATGGCTGTTCCGCTTCGGCGGCTTCCAGCTCGGGCTGCACACGGTGATTCTGGCGCACACGAGCTTCTGCCTGGCGTTTGTCGTGCTGGTGGTGCTGGCGAGGCTGCGCACGATGGACGCGGCGCTCGAGGAGGCCGCCATGGATCTCGGGGCGACCGAGTGGCAGGCGTTCCTTCGCGTCACGCTGCCGAACCTGCTGCCCGCGGTGCTGTCGGCGGCGCTGCTCGCCTTCACCATTTCGTTCGACGATTACGTGATCACGTCTCTTGTGGCGGGCGTGGACACCGAGACGCTGCCGATGGTGCTCTACGCGATGGCGCGGCGCGGCGGCTCGCCGGTGGTGAATGCGATCTCGACGGCCGTGGTGTTCCTGCTCGGCGCGGGCATCCTGGCGGCCGAAGCGCTGAGGAAGCCCGAATGAGGCGCCGCTCGCTGCTCTTCTTTCCCGCCCTTTCCGGCCTTGCCGGCTGCTTGCGGCCGCAGCGGCCGAGGCTCAACGTGTTCAACTGGTCCAACTACACGGCGCGCGACACGCTGCCGCGCTTCGAGCGCGAAACCGGCATCCGCGTGCGCCTGGGCGCGTACGAGTCCAACGAGGAGATGCTGGCGCGGGTCTTCAGCGGCAACAGCGGCTGGGATGTGGTCTTCCCGTCGAACTATTTCATCGGGCCGATGCGCGAGCTCGGGCTGCTCGCCCGGCTCGACCACCGCCGCCTCGGCCGCCTCGGCCAGCTCGAGCCGCGCTTCGCGCAGCCGGCCTGGGACCGGGGGCTGGAGGTCTGCGTGCCGCTGTATTGGGGCTCGAGCGGGATTCTCGCCAACCCGCGCCTGGCGCCCGCCCCCTCGCGCTATGCCGACCTTTGGGATCTGCGTTACGCGCGGCGCATCACCATGCTGGACGACCCGGCCGAGGTCTACGGCGCGGCGCTGCTGAAGCTCGGGCTGCCGCTGAACGCCTCCGGCCCGGAGCTCTTGCAGCGGGCCCACGGCGAGGCGCTGCTGCAAAAGCCGCTGCTGCGCGCCTACCTGAACGCCGAGGCGCGCGACCTGATGGCCGCCGGCGAGCTGGCCGCCTGCCAGACCTGGGCCACCACCGCGCAACAGGCCATCAGCGCCGCGCCGCATCTCAGGTTCATCTACCCGGCGGAAGGCTTCGCGCTGTATGCCGACTGCGGCGCGATCCTGCGCGAGTCGAAACGAAAAGACCTGGCGCACCTGTTTCTCGACTATCTGCTGCGCGCCGACGTGGCGGCGGAGATCGCCGCCGAAACGTGGACGGCGACCGCGGTGGCCGCCGCAAGACAGTTGCTGCCGCCGGCGGTCCGGGCGATGGAAACGCTGTTTCCCGGCGAAGAAACCTTGCAGCGCGGGCAGTGGTTCGAGCCGCTTCCGCCAGCGGCGCAGCGGCTGCGCGACAGGCTTTGGACGAAGCTGAAGTCGTCCTGAGCTGTTTGTGGACAGGCGGCGCCGCGCACGGCTAGACTTGGGAATCAGCCATGGAAGATGCAACCCTCGGCGGAGCGGGCAGCCCGCAGCCCGCGGTGTCTTACAGCCGGATCACTCCGGAAGGGTCCTGGCTGGTCCGCCGCATCTGCGCCGTGCTGGTCAGCGCGTGGCTCGGCGGCATGGTGCTGGTTTCGCTGGGCGCGCCGGCCGTTTTCCGCGCCGGGGAGGTGGTGCTGCGGCACCCGGCGCCGCCGCATGCGTCCTTGCTGCGGCAGATCCCGGCGGAGCAGATGCGCGATTTTCTCCGCTATCACGCCGGGGAAGCCAACAACCAGATGTTCGCCGTCTGGGGCACAATGCAGGTCGTCTACGGCGCCGCGCTGTGCGTGTTGCTGCTGTTTTTCACGAATGTGGGCAAGACGCGGCTGGGGCTGGCAGGCGCTCTGCTGTTGCTTGCGCTGTTCATGAAGCTTTATCTGATTCCCGCCATTGCGGAGACGTCGCGGCTGTTCCGCGCCGGCGGACTGGCGGACGTGGGGCGGCGGTTCCAGCTTCTTCACGGCGCCTTTGCGGCGTTCGAGGCCGCTTCAGCGATTCTCGGCCTGGCGCTTCTTTGGCTGCTTCTTGGCGGGAGCCGGAGCGCCGGCCGCAGGCGAAGCGCCGGCTGAGCCGCCGCCGGCCAGCTCGACGTGGTCGATGATGCCGATGACGGCGGCGTCGATCGGCGCCAGCTTGTGCCCCACCGCGGTGAAGGCGGCGTAGCCGTCGGTGGTCACCAGAACTTTTTCGCCGATGCCCGCGCTGACGCTGTCGAGCGCGACCATGGGCGCGCCGCGCTCGCTGCCGTCGAGATTCAGCGGCTGCACGAGCAGGATCTTGCGGCCCTCGTGGGAAGGGTGTTTCTGCGTGGCGGTCAGGTCGCCGACGACGCGCGCGATCAGCATGGGGGCTCCTGCTTCTTGCCGAGGTGGATTTCATCCACGATGCCGACGATGGTGGCGTCGCTGGCGACCTCGGCCGGCAGAAACGGGAAGGAGGCTTCGCGGCCGCGGACCCAGTAGATGAGCTCTCCGGCCCCGGCGCCGGTGCAGTCGGTGCAGACGAGCGGCTTGCCTGCGGGGGTGAGATCGGGCCGGACGGGCTGGACAACGAGCAGGCGGTGCGACTCGAGGCCCGGGTTTTTCACGCTGGCCCAAACCTTGCCGATCACGCGTCCGAGCTGCATGGCGCGCCCCGCCTCTCAGCCTGCCTCGTCGAGCGAGACGGCGTCGACAATGCCGACGATGACGCAGTCGACCGGCTTGTCCTTGCAGCCCTCGGCCATGCGGGCGCTGCTGCCGGAAACGGTGATGACCAGTTCGCGGAAGCCCGCGCTGACCGTGTCCACCGCCACCAGGTAGCCGGACTCTTCCTTGCCGTCCGGCGTGACAGGCTTCACGATGAGCAGCTTGTGCCCCTCAAGACGCGGGTCCTTCCGCGTGGCGACAACCGTTCCGACGACGCGGCCGAGCGTCATGGCAGGAACACCGCCCGCGGCTTACTTCGACGACTTGCCGATGGGCAGGACGTCTTCGAGGCTCGGGTGCGGGCGCGGAATGACGTGCACGGCCACCAGCTCGCCCACGCGGCGCGCCGCGGCCGCGCCGGCGTCGGTGGCGGCGCGCACGGCGGCCACGTCGCCGCGCACCAGCGCCGTCACGTAGCCCGAGCCGATCTTCTCCCAGCCGACCAGAGTCACCTTGGCGGCTTTCACCATCGCGTCGGCGGCTTCAATCATGGCCACCAGGCCGCGCGTTTCGATCATTCCCAATGCTTCACCCATGCGCAATTCCTCTCTGCTCGTTTCCCGGGTCCGCGCGCCTTGCCGCGCGCGGAGGCGAACTCGCCGCACAGCCGCAAGGCGGCCATGCGTGCTTCTGATTTTACCCATGTTCCGCCCGGCTGTGCAGGGATCCGGGAGCTTTCTCTGCTACACTCGACCCAGAGGAGCTTCTCCATCGATGAAAAACCGCATCCTGTTCGCAGTGTCTTTCGCCCTGGCCGCGGCGTTGATGGCCGGCGCGCAGCCGAAGCAGCGCGTCAGCCCGCATGAAACCGCCACCGCCGTGATCGCCGGAAAGAAGATCACCATTGAATATGGCCGTCCCTACGTGAAGGGCCGCAACGTCTGGGCCGAACCCATCGCCCCCTACGGCAAGGTGTGGCGCACCGGCGCCGACGAGGCGACCAAGCTCACCACCGAGGCCGACCTGATGATCGGCTCGCTCCATGTCCCGGCCGGCAGCTATGCGCTGTTCACCATCCCCGGCGAGAAGGAGTGGACGCTGATCCTCAACAAGGAGGCCAACCAGTGGGGCGCCTTCAAGTACGACGCAAACAAGGACCTCGGCCGCGTGAAAATGAATGTCCGCAAGCTGTCGAGCCCCGTCGAACAGCTCACCATTTCGGTCGAGTCCTCCGGCGGCAACCGCGGCGTGCTGAAGATCGCCTGGTCGGACACGGAAGCCAGCGTGCCCGTGATGGTTCACTGAGACCCAACCCTCAGCCGCCTCCCGAAAGACGCCGGCGCCTGGCTGGCGTCTTTCTTTTTCTCCGCCCTGCCTTTTGCCGGATCGCGAGATGCCACCACGGCGCTCCCGCTGCGCTTGTCATGATCCTGTAACTCTTTCGAGGCATTCCCATGGCGGAGCGTTTGCAAAACGTTCAAGCGCTTTTCATTGATTTTTCACATGGGGCTGGTTTGCTGGTAGAGGCTACGGAAGCACCTGCCAGCAATGCGTAAAGTCATCTTCTGTTCTCTTGCCTGCCTCTGCGCCGTTGCCATGGCGCAAACGCAGCCGCGCGGCACTCTCGCCGGCGATGTCATCGACGGCGCCAACGGTCAACCGGTCCCCAGGGCAAGCATCACCATCGTTGCCGATCCCCCCATTCAGCTTCGCTCGGATGAGTACGGCAAATATCGCGTCGAATTGCCGCCGGGGCGCTATCGCGTTGTCGTGCAGGCTCCGAAATTTCTCGACGCGGCCATCGACACTGTGGAAGTGAAGGCGGGAGAGACCGCCGACGGCACCGTGGTTCTGGCGGCGGCGTCGCAGGTCACCAAAGTCGACGTTCAGGAAACTGTCTCTCCGGTGGCCGCCACTGCGGAGTCGATGCTGCAAGAGCGGAAGCTCGCCGCCACGGTCACCGATGGCCTGTCGGCGGAGGAGATCCGCCAGACGGTGGCCTCCGATGCCGCGGGCGCCCTGCAAAAAGTGACGGGCGTGTCGGTGGTCGATTCGGGCTACGTGTATGTGCGCGGGCTGGGGGAGCGCTACAGCTCGACCATGCTGAACAATTCGCTGATCCCGACCACCGAGCCGGAGAAGCGTGTGGTTCCGCTGGATCTGTTCCCCGCCGCGCTGATCGAATCGATCCGCGTGGTCAAGAGCTACACGCCCGACCTGCCAGGCGAGTTCTCCGCCGGCGTGGTGCAGCTTTCCACGGTGGACTTCCCCACGCAGCCGGTGCTGAAGGTCTCGATGACGACGGGTTACAACACCGCCACCACGCGGAAACGCTTCCTCTCTTATCCCGGCGGCGGAACCGATTTCTTCGGCTTCGACGACGGCACGCGCGCGTTGCCGGCCGCCGTGCCCGCCGACCAGCGGATCATCCCCGGCCGCTTCACCCCGGCGCAATTGCAGGCGATCGGCCGGTCATTTGCCAACAACTGGGAGCCGTCGCTCATTGAGCAGATGCGGCCGCAGCAAAGCTACTCCGTGGTGGGCGGCAACACGTTCAAGCGCGTGGGCGTTGTCGGCGCGCTGACCTTCACCAACCGCCCGCAGAACCAGGCCGAGATCCAGCGCTTCATCCGCATGGGCGGCGGCAAGCCGCTCGTGTTCACCAACTACGAAGACTTCAATGTGGGCAACGAGGCCATCCGGCTCGGCGGCGTGCTGAACGTGGCCTTCAAGCTGAGCGCGAACAACAAGCTGGTGGTGCGCAACACGCTGACGCGGGACGCCGACAAGGAAGCGCGCGAGTTCCGCGGCTACGACGGCTCCAATGACAGCACGCTCTGGTCGCAGCGGCTGCGCTGGGTGGAGCGCTCGCTGCTGTCCAACAGCATTGAGGGGACGCATGCGCTGGTCGACCACGGCAACTGGAATTTCCGCTGGCAGTTCACCACAGCCGAATCGCGGCGGGACGAGCCGGACATGCGGGAGGTGATCCGCGGCCAGCTCGACGATGGCCGCTGGGCGTTCGCGGCGCTTTCCAGCTCCGGCATGCGGTTCTCCAACGGGCTGAAAGAAAGGCTTTACGAGCCTCTGGGCGAAGTGTCGAAGCCGTTTTACCGCGGCTGGCTGACCGGCGCCTTCACGGTGGGTTTCCGCGGCACCTTCCGCCACCGCGACTTCCAGGCGCGCCGGTTCCGCTTCATCCCGGTTCGCTCCACCACGCTGAATCTGTTTGCGCCGTCCAACCAGCTCTTCGCCGCGGAAAACATCCGCCCGGACGGGTTCCAGATCATCGAATTCACGCGCGCCACCGACAGTTACAACGCCGACATGGACATTTATGCCGGCTACGCCATGGTGGACATGAACCTCGGCCCGCGCTGGCGCGTCACCGGCGGCGTGCGCGTCGAGGATGCCGACATCAACGTGGTCACCCTGGATCCGCTGATCCCCAATGCGAAGCCGCAGACGGCATCCCTGGTCAACCGCGACCCGATGCCGGGCGTCAATGTGACCTACATGCTCACGCCGCGGCAGAACCTCCGCGCCGGCTATTCGCGCACGGTTTCCCGCCCCGACTTCCGCGAGCTGTCGCCGTTCGACTTCAACAACGTCTACGGCGGCTTTGTCACGCAGGGCAACCCGAACCTCGTCCGGGCGAAGGTGCAGAACACGGACTTCCGCTGGGAGTGGTTTCCGGGCGGCAACCGGCTGCTGGCGGCCAGCTTCTTTCACAAGGACTTTGACAACCCGATCGAAGTCACCATCCTGCCGTCGAACGACCTGAGGCAGACCTTCATCAACGCCGCGGGCGCGCGCAACATCGGTTTCGAAATCGAGGGGCGCACGACGCTGTCCGTCATTTCCCCGCGCCTGCGCGAATGGTTCGTCGGCGGCAATTACACCTTTGTGGATTCCAACATCCGCATCCGCCCGCAGGACAGCATCCTGCTGACGAGCAGGAACCGGCCGCTGATCGGGACGTCCCGCCACATCTTTAACGTGCTGACGGAGTGGAAGAAGCCGCGCTGGCGCTCCGAATCGAGGCTCGATTTCAACTACGTCGGCCGCCGCGTCACCGACGTCGGCACCTTCGGCGTTCCCGATATTTACCAGGAGCCGTTGACGCTCGTCGATTTCAGTTACCGCTTTTATCTCGATGAATCGGGGAAATATTCCATCCGGTTCACCGGGGAAAACCTTGCGGACAATCACTATCATTGGACGCAGGGCGAGTTCACGCAACGCAGTTTCCGCCTGGGCCGCACCTTCACGGTGGGCCTGTCGGTCAACATTTTCTGACTTGGGCGCCGGCCGCCGGCCGGCCAAATCGAGGAAAGGCTAACGAGAGGAAGGAGCAATATGAGGCTATTTACGCGCTTGACGGCAGTTCTTGTAACTGCCTTTTCATGCATCAGTTACGCTGGCCTGCCAGTCCAAAGGGCCAGCTCGGACCTGGTCGCCCGCGCTGCGGCGTCAGAGGCTTATGAGACCGGCATCGCCGCCTGGATGTGGACGGACAAGGTCTGGTACGGGTTCAACGAAAAAGTGAAGCTGACACTGACGGTCAAGACCTATGGCGAGCGCTATCCTTTTACTCTGGTTGCCTATCTTCAAAACAACCAGACCGGAGAAAAGAAGTATTTGCCCGGCCTTTCGTCGGAAGTGAAGGACATTTTCGGCCGCAGCATCGGCGATTTTCAGCCCGTCGTGGTTCCGGACGTTGAGCGGCAGACGCTGCTCGGCGAGGGCGGATCGCTCGGAGAAGCGCTCGACGCGCCAAACGCGGCCGGGATGCACACGCTGGTGCTCGAGTTCCGCGACTGGAACGGTCTCCGGATCCTGAAGACTCTGTATGCGAAATTCGCCGTGGTCGAGGACATCGTCGACATCACTGGCAACATCGAGTCCGACCGCAGGCTGACCAACAACAAGCTGTACCGGATCAACGGGGTTGTCTTCGTGCGCAACGGGGCGACGCTGACCATCGACCCGGGCACGGTCATCATCGGCCAGCCCGGCTCCGAGCCGCCTTCGGTGCTCGTCATCACCCGCAATGGAAAGATCCGCGCCGAAGGCACGCGCAGCCGCCCGATCATCATGACCTCGGCCCTGCCGTTCGGCGAGCGGAAGCGGGGCGACTGGGGCGGGCTGATTCTGCTCGGCAGAGCGCCGGTGAACGTCGACGGAGGCGAGTTCAACATCGAGGGTCTACCTGCCACAGAGGACAGCAAGTATGGCGGAAACGACCCGGCGCATGACTGCGGCACCCTGCGGTATGTGCGGGTCGAGTACGCCGGTTCGATCTTCGCCCCGAACAACGAGGCGAACTCCTTTACCTGGGGCGGGTGCGGCACGAGGACGGTGGCCGAGTACCTGCAAGCCATCTACGGCCTCGACGACTCGTTCGAGTGGTTCGGCGGCACGATGAACGCGCGCTACCTGATCGGCGGGCTGGGGGCGGACGACTACCTCGACTATCAGCTCGGCACCACGGGCAAGATTCAGTTCGGCTTTTTCTATCAGGATGCCGACAACCCGGGCAACCGCGGGATCGAAGGCGACAACAGCGAATACAACCAGGGCGCGTCGCCGCTTTCGAAGCCGACCATCTACAACGTGACCTTCGTCGGCTCGGGAGTCCAGGGATTCGACGAGTCCAACTCGCCGGGCATTTACCTGCGCCGCGGCGCCGGCGGCAGCGTGAACAACGCCATTGTGATGCGCTTCTTCAGTCCCGGGCTTCACATCGACGGCTCCGCCACGGAAGCGCAGATCGACAACGGCAACATCACGATGAACGGCATTCTGCTGTGGAACAACAACATCGGCGGAAACGGGGCCGACACCATCGAGGGCCAGGTCCGCTCCGGCGCCTCGACCGCCTTCGCCAAGGGCGAGCGCGGCCAAGGCAAGCAGTTCCTGGTGGCCGACCCGATGCTGCGCCGGCCGTTCGAGGTCAACGACCCGGACTTCCGTCCGATGCCCGGTTCGCCGGCCTTCCGCGCCAACTGGATCCAGCCGCCTGATGACGGCTTCTTCGACCAGTCGGCCCGGTTCCTCGGCGCTGCGGGCGAGGCGAAGTGGTGGGAGGAGTGGACCAACTTCGTCACCGACAAGGCGATCAAGCCTTGAGGCGCTGACACGGCACAGACAGCCGCGCCGGCTCCCCCGCCGGGGGCCGGCGCTTGTGTTTTGCGGCCCGGATTCGATAACGTTGCCTCCGAGGAGTGATCCAGAGAATGCCGGAACTGACACGCAGAGATCTCATCGCGGCTGCGGCCGCAGTTTCCATCCCCGGCGCCCGGGCCGCCTCCGACGGCAAGCTCCGCGCGGGCCTTGTCGGCTGCGGCGGGCGCGGCACGCAGGCTGTGACCGACCTGCTGGTCGGCAATGAAAACGTCGAGCTGGTCGCCATGGCCGACGTCTTCGAGGACAAGCTGGAGACATCGCTGAAGAACCTGCGCGAGGGCCGCGGCCTGAAACGCTATGAAAACATCACCGTGCCCCGGGGCGGGCAGCAGAAGACAATGACGATGGAAGACCTGATGAAGGACGTCCCGTCCCGCATCCAGGTGCCGCCGGAGAACCACTTCGTCGGCTTCGACGCCTACAGGAAAGTGATCGACTCCGGCGTCGACATCGTCATGCTGTGCACGCCGCCGGGCTACCGCCCCATCCACTTCGAGGCCGCCATCCAGGCGGGCAAGCATGTATTCACCGAGAAGCCCGTGGCGACCGACCCGGTCGGCTGCCGCCGCTTCATGGCCGCGGCGAAGCTGGCCGAGCAGAAAAAGCTCACCGTGGTGAGCGGCGCGCAGCGCCACGCGCAGCGCGAGTACATCGAAACCGTGGACAGAATCAGGAACGGCGCCATCGGAGAGATCCGCGCGCTGTACTCGCACTACTTCTCCGGCCCCGTGTTCCATGTGCAGAAGCGCGACCCGAACTGGTCGGACTTCGAGTGGCAGCACCGCAACTGGTACAGCTTTGTGTGGATCTGCGGCGACCAGATCGTCGAGCAGCACTTCCACAACATCGACTTCATCAACTGGGTGATGGGGACGCACCCGGTGAAGGTGATCGCCACGGGCGGCATCTCCTGGCGCAAGGGCGACGAGCTGTACGGCAACATTTACGACCACATGGCGTCGGACTTCGAATACCCGGGCGGCATCCGCTACTCGTCGCACTGCCGGCAGTACCCGCAGGGCTGCACGCGCGACGTCAGCGACCTGGTTGTCGGCACGAAGGGCGTCAGCAACGGCATGGATCTGGCCTCGGGCAAAGGCATCAATCCTTACGTGCAGGAGCACATCCACCTGGTCAACTCGATCCGCGGCACGGGGCCGTATTTCAACGAGGGCATGATGGTGGCCGAGTCGACGATGACCGCCATCATGGGGCGCGAGTCGGCCTACTCGGGCATCGCCATCACCTGGGACATGATCATGAACTCGCAGCTCGACCTGATGCCCAAGGCGTTCGACTACAAGCTGCAACTCCAGCCGCCGCCGCTGCCGGAGCCGGGCAAGTACAAGTTCGTCTAGTTCTGTTTTTGCCTGAGCCCGCTCCCGCGCCGGCGCCGCCGGCGCGGGAGCCCTCGGCGCGCGGGCGGCTCAGCCGGCGAACTGCCAGCCTTTGCGGAAGACCGGTTTCAGGTAGCGGTTCGCTTCCCGGTTGTTGGAGAACTCCATCTTCTGCGCGTCCCAGAGGAGCTTGCCCTCGAAGCGCATGGCGATGACGCCGAGCAGCATCCAGGAGACGAACGGGGCGGCGACGTTGAAGTTCGAGCAGGCGGGCTCGCCGCCCTTGCAGGCGCGGATCCAGTCGCGGTAGTGGCCCGGGGAACGCGTGAGCAGCGGCGGCGGGAAGCGGTAGTCCTTCATCCGCGCCGCCGGCACGAGCCGCGTGTTCTCGCCGTAGCAGCCGGTGGTGAGCATCCCTTTGTCGCCGATGAAGAGGCTGCCGTTGATGTCGGGGTCGCCCAGCAGCTCGCCCTCGGGCACGCCTTCGAATTTCGGCGTTTCCTTGCAGCTGTCGTACCAGGTAAGGGTCAGCGGCGGCATGTTGCCGCGCGCGGGAAACTCGAAACGGATGACGGTGCGGTGGGGGAACGTGTATTTGCCGACGCCTTCCTTTTTCACGCACTCGACGCTGACAGGCCAGGCTTCACTCAGGCGCAGCGCCATGTTCGGCGTGCCGAGGATGTGGCAGGCCATGTCGCCGATGGCGCCGCAGCCGAAGTCCGGGAAGCCGCGCCAGTGGTGCGGGCAATAGGCGGGGCTGTAGGGGCGCGGCAGCGAGCCGGCGAGCCATGCGTCCCAGTCCAGCCACTCCGGCACGGGCGCTTCCCTGGGCTCGACGCTCGGGTCCTGCGGCCAGTAGCGGCCCGGGCGGTCCGTCCAGGCGTGCACCTCGCGCACCGCGCCGATGTCGCCGGCCCAGACGATCTCGCACGCCTGGCGCGCGCCTTCGTTGGAATAGCCCTGGTTGCCCATCTGCGTGGCGACCCTGTGCTTCTGTGCCGCCTTGAGCAGCTCCTGCGCTTCCCACACGGTGCGGGTGAGCGGCTTCTGGCAGTAGACGTGCTTGCCGCGCACGATGGCCCACATGGCGGCGGTGCCGTGGACGTGATCGGGGCAGGAGACGAGCACCGCGTCGATGTTGTTGGCTTCCTTGTCGAACATGCGCCGGAAGTCCTTGTACCTGGGCGCCTGCGGGAACTGTTTGAAGGTGCGCTCGGCCCGCTTGTCATCGGGGTCGGCCAGGGCCACGATGTTTTCCGTGGCGGCGCAGTTCATGATGTCGGAGTAACCCTTGCCGCCGGCGCCGATGGCGGCGATGTTGAGCTTTTCGTTGGGGCTCTTGTAGCCCGCCAGCTTGAGCGAGGGCGCGCTGCCGTAGCCGGCGGCGGGGACGGCGCCCGCCATCAGCGCGCCAAGGAAAATGTGCCGTCGGGATGGACCTTGCTGGTTCATGAATGTGCTCTCCGGACACAGACCGATTCCATCCTACCGGATGAGCACAGCCGCTGCCGCCGTCAGCGCCGGAGCGACTCGGCAAAAGCGCGGACGCGTTCGGCGATCTGGTCGCGGATCCGGCGGAAGGCGGCCAGGCGTGTTTCCTCATCGCCCTCCACGGCCGCGGGGTCCTCGAAGCTCCAGTGAATTCTCTCCGCGATGCCGGGAAACACCGGACACGTTTCCGCCGCGTTGTCGCAGACGGTGATGACGTAGCGGAATTCCGTGCCGAGGAACTCGTCCAGATGCTTCGAGCGGTGACCGCTGATGTCGATGCCGATCTCGCGCATCACCGTGATCGCTTCCGGGCGCACGCGGCCTGGCTTCGTGCCGGCGCTGCAAATCTCGAAGCGGTCGCCCAGGGCGGCGCGCAGGAGCCCTTCCGCCATCTGGCTGCGGGCGGAATTTCCCGTGCACAGGACCAGAATGCGTTCCTTCACGGCTTCCTCGCCCTGATATATGCGCTCATGAATTTCCCGCCTGCCGCGGCGGCGGCCGCTTCGGCATCGATGCCGGCCTCGGCAAGGAATTGCCGCGCGTCCTCGATGTTGTAAACGCGGTATGGCTCGATGGAGACGTCGGCGAAGCCGGCCGCCTCGAGCTTCCTCCGGTAGTCCGACTCCTCCAGCGCGCCGGCGATGCAGCCGGCCCACAGTTCGATGCTGCGGCGGATCTCCTGCGGCACTTCGCCGCGAACCACGACGTCGGCCACGGCCAGCCGGCCGCCGGGCTTCAGCACGCGGAAGATTTCGCGGAACACGCGGTCCTTGTCCGCCGAAAGATTGATCACGCAGTTGGAGATGACAACGTCGACAGCGGCGTCCGGCAGCGGAATGTTTTCGATCTCGCCCTTGAGGAACTCGGCGTTTTCTACGCCTGCCTTGCGCTGGTTTTCGCGCGCCAGCGCCAGCATCTCGTCGGTCATGTCCAGCCCGTAGGCCTTGCCTCCGGGCGCCACGCGGCGGGCGGAGAGCAACACGTCGATGCCGCCGCCGCTGCCCAGGTCGAGCACGATTTCCCCGGGCCTGAGTTCCGCCATCGCCGTGGGGTTGCCGCAGCCGAGCGACGCGGCCACGGCGGCCTCCGGCAGCACGGCGGTTTCCGTCTCGCCGTACAAAGCGGACGTGATCGGGTCGGTCCCGCCCGCCCCGCAACTCGAGCCGGGGCTGCAACAGGAAGCGGCCGCCCCTCCCAACACCTGCAATGCGGCTTGCGCATAGCGCTCCCGCACGGCATCTTTCACCGGTTTGTTCTCGCTCATGTTCGACGGCATCCTTTCTTCGAGGACTTCAGAATCGCGGACGGCGCCACCGCTCCCGACCGTGTGCAGCATTCGGCGTACAGGAAGCCCAGAAGCTCCTCGAGCGCTTCCGTGTCGGCCGAATACCAGAGGTACGTGCCTTCTCTCCGGACGCGCGCCACGCCGGCTTGCCGGAGCTTTTCCAGGTGGTGCGACAAGGTGGAGGCCGGGATGCCGAGCTCGGCCTGGATTTCGCCCGCAGGCATCCCTTCGGGGTGGGCGGCCAGCAGCAGCCGCATGATGCGGAGCCGCTGCGGGGCGCCCATTGCGCCCATCATGGCGGCGAGCCTTTCGGCCTGTTCCGCCTCCCGCGGCGTTTGTTTCATATTTCGAGTATAGCCGAAAAAAGCAACAGTGCAAGCGGGCGGCTACGGGCGGCGGTACAGCGCGGTGGCGGAGTACACGGCGCCTTCCATGGCGGTGATCCAGGCGTGCACGGCGTATTCGCCCGGGGGCCAGTCGGCCGCGGGAAGCTCGGCAACCCAGGTTTTCTCGCCGCGGATGCTCTCCCGGCCCATCACGGTCAGGAAGGCCCTGCCGCGGGACCATTGATAAATCTCTTTGCCGTTGGCGTCGTAGACGACGAGGTCGAAGCGCTGGCTGCTGGAGAAAGTCAGCACGAGGGGCCAATCGAGGGTATGCTTCACCGTCATGCGGGCCAGCAGCCTGTCCCCGGCGGGAGTCAGCAGGAGGGAGAAACCGGTTTCCGGCGCGGCGATGTGCGTCACGCCGCCGAGCCGGGCGTAAACGAGGTGCGATTCGCGCGGTCCCGCGATGGTGATCCGCACGCGGCGAACCAGGCCCACCCAGGGGAGCCACTCGTCGAGGTCGAGCCCGGCGTCCATGCAGGGCCCGGGCAGATAGCGGACGACGAGCGCGTTGTCGAATTCTCCCACCGGGACTTTGATTTTCCCGTTTCGCGTTTCAATGCGCGCCTGGCGGTTGCACGGGTCGGCCCAGGTGTCCCGGGGGACGCCTTCGGGCGCAGCGGCGTCGAGATACACGCGTTCCTGCCGGGCGGCTTCGTCCCACATCAGGATGCGGCCTTCGTCGTCATTGCGGAGCCAGGTCTCGCCCTCGCCTCTCAGGCCGCGCACCGCGCGGTACTCGTTGCCCTGAAAGACAGCGCTCCGGCCGACCTCCACGGCGGACGCGCCGGCCGGGCCGCTGTAGACCCACAGGTTGCCCTCGTCGAGCGGCAGATACAGCGTCTGCGCCGAAAGCGCAGCGGCGAAGAGGCTAAGAATAGAAATTCTTGTTCCACGCATGGCGCCGCAACACCTCCACGATGCCGGCGGGCAGCGGCCCCAGCTCTGAGACGGCGGCGTTCATTTCCGCGTTTCGCACGCGGCGCATGCCGGGGATGACCGTGGAGACGGCCGGGTGGGTGATGCAGAAGCGGAGGGCGGTTTCGGCCAGCGGGCGGTCGAGGCCGGCGGCCTTCAGATCGGCGAGCAGCGCCTGCACGCGCTCGTACACCTGGCGCTTGCGGTCGCCGCGGAAGTAGAAGGCGCGGAACTCGCCGGGGTCGAACTCCGTTTCCGGGGTGATCGCGCCGGTGAGCGCGCCCTCGTCGAGCGGGCAGCGCGCCAGCACGCCGATGTTGCGTTCCTGGCACAGCGGGAAGAGGCGCTGCTCCGGCGTCTGGTCGAAAATGTTGTAGATCACCTGGACCGTGTCAATCAGTCCGGTGCGGATGGCGTCGAGAGCGGAGTCCGGCTGATGGTCGTTGATGGAGATGCCCCAGAAGCGGACCTTGCCGGCCCTTTTCGTGTCTTCGATGGCGCGGCGCCAGTCGTCGCGGCCGAGCCACTCGGGGTTCCAGACGTGGAATTGTTGCAGGTCGAGCGTTTCCACGCCGAGGTTCCGCAACGACGTCTCCGTGCTGCGGATCACGTAGTCGTACGGGAAAACTTCCTCGATGCCGATGCCCGGCTGCGCGGGCCAGATGCGGTTCTTCGGCGGGACCTTGGTGGCGACATACGCCTGCGCGCCGGTCTCGCGGAGGATCTCGCCGATGATGCGCTCGCTGTGGCCCTCGTTATAGGCAAGCGCTGTGTCGATGAAGTTCACGCCCAGCTCGAGCGCGCGGCGCAGCGCGGCGCGCGCCTCCTCTTCGGAGTGGCCGCGCCACTGGTTGCCGCCGAGGCCCCACGCGCCGAAGCCGATCTCGGAAACCTGAAAACCTGTTCTGCCAAGCGTGCGTCTTTTGATCACGAAACCATAATAATGGAGGGAAGCGATGCGCGCCTTGCTCCTGGCCCTGTTGCTCGCCGGCGCCGCCTGGGCGCAACAGTTCCGCCTGTATCTGAAGGACGGCGGCTGGCACATGGTGCGCGAGTACCAGGTGGTGGAGGACCGCGTGCGCTATTACTCCACCGAGCGCGGCGAGTGGGAGGAGATCCCGCTGGAGCTGGCGGACCTGAAGCGGACGGAGGAGGAGCGCAAGGCAAGGCTCGAGGAGGAGAAAAAACAGGCGGAAATCGCCGACGCCGAAGAAGCGTTCGAGCGGGAAATGGCGCGGCAGATTTCGCGCATTCCCGTGGATCCGGGCCTGTATTATTTCGAGGGCGGGGAGGTGAAAGAGATCAAGCGCGCGGCGCTGAAATCGGTGGCGAGCCGGAAGCGCACGGCGCTGAAGGTGCTGGTGCCCGTGCCCATCGTTCCCGGCAAGGCGTTTCTCGAGCTGCCCGGCGAGCACGCGGCGGCCGCCATTGCGGACAGCCGCCCCGAGCTGTACTTCCGGATCGACTGGAGCCAGACCTTCGTTCTCGCGCGCGTCAAGCCGAAGCCGAAGAAGGACGGGCGCATCGTCGGCATCCTCCAGACCGAGCCGATGACGAAGATGTCCTACTTCGAATTCGAGACGGTCGACATCTACCGCCAGCAATTGAAGGGCGATTTGTTCAAGATCTGGCCCGCAAAGCCTCTTGAGCCGGGCGAATACGCGCTGGTGCAATACGCCGAGGGCGAGGCAGTGGACAGCGGCGAAATTCTGGTGTGGGATTTCCGCATCATTCCGCCGCCCGCCCGGTGATTTCCCGGAAAAATTGCAGCGATTCGCGCGCCGCCCGCTCCCAGCGGAACAGCAGTTCCGCCCGCTCCCTCCCCGCAGCTCCCAGCCGGGCGCGCTCCTCAGGATGTTCGACCAGCCGCAGGACGGCGTCCCGGATCTCCTCGGCCGATTCCGGGTTGACCAGCAGCGCGGCGCCGCCGGCGATCTCCGGCAGGCAGCTCGTGTTCGAAGTGATGCAGGGCACGGCGCAGGCCATGGCCTGCGCGACCGGCAGCCCGAATCCCTCGTACAGCGACGGATAGACGAGCATGGCCGCGCCGCGCACCAGCTCCGGCAGGCCCGCTTCCGGAAAATAGCCGAGCCAGCGCACGCCCGCCGGCGGCCTCCGCAACCGCTCGAGCGTCGCCTCGCAATGCCAGCCGGGCCCGCCCGCCACGAGCAGGTCGTACTCCCGCCGCACGTCCGCCGGCAGCAGCTCCCAGGCGTCCAGCAGGCGGTCCACGTTCTTTCGCGGTTCGATGGTGCCGACGAACAGGACGTAGGGCTTGAGGCGGGGCGGCGGCATGGGCGCGTCGAAATAGGCGTCCGCCACGCCGTTATAGATGGTGCGGATTCTTTCGGGCGGGATGCCGAGGATTTCGATGGCATCCCGGCGAGTGGTTTCGCTCACGGCGATCAGGCCCGCGGCGCGCTTCAGCACGCGTTCGGCGAACTCGCGGTCCGCTTTCACGTTGGCCGAGGCGTGGAATCCGGGCATCTTCCAGCAGGTGAGATCGTGGATGGTGGCCGTGACGGGGATGCGCCGCGGCGGCGTGCGCACCTGGTTGGTGCAATGAAAGACGTCCGCCCCGCGCGCCAGCCAGTCCGGCAGCGGCGCATGGAGGCGCTGGTTGGCGATGGCCAGCAACAGTCCCGCCCACGTCTCTGCGCGGCCGGCGACGCTCGACTCATGAGTCAGCGGCCCGAGGCGCCGCACCGGCGGGTAAAGAAGGATGCGGCTGCCGCCGGCCGCCTGCTGAAGCGCGCGGATCCAGTGATAGAGCGCCGTCTTGACGCCGGCGCTCCGCAGCAGCAGCGGGGTGCAGTCGATGGCGATCTTCACCGGGGACTATTCCAGCCTGCGGTTGGCGAGCAACAGCTTGCCGCCGGATTCAAAGACAGGATACAGGCGTTCCCGGCCGAGGATGCGCGCTGCCTCTTCTAGCTTGCGCCGTTCCAGGACCAGCCAGGCGAGCTGCGGCTTGTTCCATTCGGCCTGCAATTCGGCGTCGTCCAGGAAGACGTCCGGCGCGCCCGGCGCGTAAGAGCCGTACTCGAGGTTGTGATAGCGGCCCCGCCACAGGAGGGCGCGGTCGAGCTCCGCGTAAAAGAAAACCGAGCTGAAAACGTAATACTGGTCGCCGAAAATCACCGTGCCTTTCGGGCTTTCCTTCAGCTTTTTGGCGATCGGATAGCTGCCGAGATAGGGATCGAAGGCGATCATGGCAATGCGGGCGGCGTTCAGGAAGAGCACCATCATCAGCGCGGCGCCCAGGTGCGTGAAACGCGGCCGGAACTTCCAGCATGCGGCGGCGCCGAGCGCAAACGCCGCGGCCGCCAGAGCAAGCGGGAGCTTCAGGTAGGCGAAGGAAGCCAGCGTGAGGTCGCCCATGTGTCCGAGCGACAGCGTGTACAGCTCGGGATGCTGCGCCAGAGACCGGGAGATGTCGCCCGGCGCGGGGATGTTCCGGACCGCAGCCAAAATGGCTGCGGCGGCGATGGCGGCGGCCCCGCAAACCACGCCGAGGGCGCGCGACAGAGGCGCCAGACGTTCGCGCCCCTCCGCCAGCGCGAGGCCGAGCCACAGCGCGAAGGCCGGGTAGGCAGGCATCGAGTAGTATTCCTGCGTGGTCGAAAACGTAAAGAACACGAGCACGAACCCGGCCCAGCAAGCCAGCATCCGATGCATGCGGCCGGCGCGCGAGCCCCCTGCAAGGGAGAGCCGGAACACGCGCGGCACGTAGACCGACCACGGGAAGAACCACACAAGGTGCAGCAGCCAGAACAGGTGCCGCGGCACGGTGTTGTAGTCGCGCGGCCAGCGGCGGTTGAGGAATCGCAGAATGTGCTCGTTGAAGAAATAGAACCAGAAAAACCCGCGGTATTGGCCCGGGCCCGCGGTCATGGAAAAGTCGAAATACGGCGGGTTGGCCAGCGTCGCCAGCACATGCCACGGCCCGGCGGCCAGCAGGATGATCAGCGCGCCGGAGAAGGGCCGCAATCGTTTCCATGCGGCGGGGTCGAGCAGGCGCCGGTTCCAGGCAAGCCACAGCAGCCCTGCCGCGCAAGGGAACACCATGCCGATCAGCCCTTTGAGCAGCAGCCCCGCGGCCATCGCCAGCGCCATGACGGCCGCCCACAGGCCGGGCCGCGGCTCGTGTTCATCCAGCGCGCGCAGAAAACCCCAAATGGCCAGCGCCACGGCAAGCGTGAGGGTGATGTCGGGAATCAGGATGCGGGTGAACAAAAACGTGCCCACCGAGGAGACCAGCACGAGCGAGGCGAAAAATCCCGCTTTTTCGCCGAACGCCCAGCAGCCCATGAAGTAGACGAGCGCCGCCAGCCCGAGCACCGAAAGCGCCACGGGCAGGCGCGCCGCCCAGTCGTGCACGCCGAAGACGGCGTAGGAGGCGGCGATCATCCAGTATTTGAGCGGCGCTTTTTCGAGATACGGCACGCCGTCGAGCCGCGCCGTGACCCAGTCGCCGGACTCGAGCATGTTGCGCGCGATCTGCGCCTGCACGGCGTCGACGTCGTCCATCAGATGGGGCGGCGAAAACATCGCCGGCACGTAGACGAGCGCGGCCAGGGCGAGAACCAGCGCCAGCCGCTTCAGGCTTGCACCTTCCATCGTCGCATCCACAGAAACAGCGTCAGCAGCCCCCATAGCGGATAGCCGTTGTTGGCCCGCCTCCGGAAATGATCCTGCTTGATCCGTTCCACCACCTCCTCGCGGAACAGCCCGGTGCGGCGCACATTTTCGGCGGAGAGCACCTCTTCGGCCAGCGGCCGCAGCGGGCCGCGGAACCAGCGGTGCGCCGGAATGTCGAAGCCTTCTTTCGGGCGGGCGAGCACGGCAGGGGGAAGCTTGTCGCGCATCAGCTCGCGCAGGATGAACTTGAGCGCCGGGCCGCGGATCTTGAAATGCTCCGGCAGGCGGGCCGCGAATTCCACGATGCGGTGGTCGAGGAACGGAGGCCGCACTTCCAGCGAGTGCGCCATCGACATCCGGTCGCACTTGTAAAGGATGTCATCCGGGAGATAGAACTTCTGGTCCGCCCAGAGATACCGGTTCAGCTCGCCGCAGCGGAAGGCTTCCGTGGGCAGGGTGTGGACGAGTTCGCCGGGGCGGGGATACCGCGGGGCATCGTACAGGGCGCGGATCGTCTTCTCATCCAGCGACCCGTTCCACCAGAAGTGCGCGTCGTGCGGGGCGAGCAGCGTGCCTTCCAGAAAGCGCTTCAGCTTGTACTCGAAGCTGATCTTCTCGTCCGACACGGGCAGCAGCCGCGCGCAGGCCAGCGCCAGCCGCCGCGTCCAGGCGGGCCAGCGCCGGGCCTTCGCGGCCAGCGCGTCGGCGCGGTAGGTGAGATAGCCGCCGAACAGCTCGTCGGCGCCTTCGCCGGAAAGAGCGACCTTCCCGTGCTGCCGGGTCATGCGGGAGAGGTACCAGACCGGCAGGGCGCCGGCGTCGGCCGATGGCTCGTCGGAATAATAGCTGATCTGTTCGATCGTTTCCGCCAGATTTTCTTCCGGGTTCAGGTCGAATTCGTGGTGATTTGTCCCGTAATGGCGGGCCACCGTGCGGAAATACTCGCTTTCGTCGTGCGAATAGCCGCGAAAAGAGATGGAAAACGTGTTCAGCCCGGAGGCTTCCTGCGCCGCGTAATGCAGCACGGTGGAAGAATCCAGCCCGCCGCTGGCCCACACGCCCACGGGCACGTCGGCGATCAGGTGTTCGCGCAGGGAAAGGCGCAACAGCCGGTCGAGTTCCGCCCTGGCGTCTTCGAGCGTGATGCGCGAGTCCGGCTCGAACCGCAGGTGCCAGTATTTCTCGCGCCGCAACGAGCCGTTCTCCCACTCCAGCAGCTCTCCCGGCAGGAGTTTCTCGACGCCCTCCACGAGCGTCCAGGGCGCGGGCACCCAGTTGAGCGAGAGGTAGTAGCCGAGCCCGTTGCGGTCCAGACGGCGGCCGACTTCGGGGTGATGCAGAATCGTCTTGACTTCCGAGCCGAAGTACAGATCCCTGCCGTGGTGGAAAATGTAGAGCGGCTTGATGCCCATCCGGTCGCGCGCCAGCACCAGCCGGCGGCGGCGCTCGTCCCACAGGGCGATGGCGAACATGCCGCGGAGCCGCTCGAAGCAGGCCGTGTCCCACTCGAGGAAGGCGTGCAGGACCACCTCGGTGTCGGACGACGTGCGGAAGGCGTGGCCGCGCTGCTCAAGCTCCCGGCGCAGCTCGCGGTAGTTGTAGATCTCGCCATTGTGGACGACGACGGCGTTGCCGTCGGGGCTGAACATCGGCTGGTCGCCGTGCTCGAGATCAATGATGGAGAGCCGCGTGTTGCCGAGGGCGACGAGGTCCGACTCGTGAAAGCCGAGCGCGTCCGGCCCCCGGTGGCGGATCAGCGCGAGGATGCCGCGAATCCGCCCCGGCTCGACCGGATGATCGAGCTTCGTGTAACCCGCAATGCCGCACACAAGCCATCAGGATAGCAATGCGGGCGGCCCCGCATCGGCGGGCCGCGCGCGCAAAGAAAAATCGCCCCCGCCCCGGACGGCTCCTTGCCGGGGCGGGGGCAGTTCCACAGGGTCGTCTTGAGGTCAGAACGTGAAGCGGGCGGTGAGCTGCGTGCGGCGCGGGTAGTTGGCCTGCGTCGATGCAATCGCCTGCCCGAACTGCGCCGAGGTGACGGTGGTGTTCGGCGCGGGGAACAGCGGGTGGTTCATCGCGTTGAGGAACTCCGCGCGGAACTGCACGTTCAGCCGCTCGCCGAACAGGCGGGTGTTCTTGAACAGGCTGAGGTCGAAGTTGTTGACTTCGTGCGCGCGGAGGAAGCTGAAGCGCGGCGGGAACCAGCGCACGTTGCGGTCGAGCTGGTAGGCGGCGCGGCGCTCGAAGCCGGCGTCCACATTGAACCAGCGCTCCACCGTGCGCTGGTCGCGCGGCAGGCGGATGTCCTTGAGGTTGCCGAGGAAGATGATGTTGCCGAAGTTGATGGGCGCGCCGCTCTGGAACGTGTAGACGCCGTTCAGCTGCCAGCCGCCGAAAAACAGGTTGGCCACCGGGCCCCAGCTCGCGCCGAACGCCTTGCCGCGGCCGAATGGCAGCTCCCAGATGCCATGCACGACGAGCCGGTGCGGCCGGTCGAGGTCGCTGATCACTTCCACCGGGCGCGGCGCGTTGGTCACCAGCGTCTCGGTGGCCTGCATGAACTTGGAGAACGTGTAGGCTGCGCCGATGGTGTAGCCGCGCGAGAAGCGGCGCTCCAGGTTGGCCTGCAAGGCGTGATACCAGGAGTAGCCGTCAAAGCGCGAGGCGTTCGTCGAGTCGAAGTGAGGGTACGGCCGCAGCAGCCGCTCGCGGGCGATGTTGGCGCCGATGAAGGAGCTGGTGGCGCCCTCCGGCATCAGCCCGCGGAAGGGGTTCGGGAGGTTCGCGGTCAGGTAGTTGATGCGGTCGTTGTCGCGCAACAGGCTGTGGCTGAGGTACTCGATCGGCGTGGCGTTGTAGTTCTGGCCGATCTCGATGTGCGTGCCGCGGTTGCCCACGTAATTCACCTCGGCCACATAGCCCTTGCCGAGCGTCCGCTGGATGCCGAACTGCCATCGCTGCATGTAGGGCCGCAGCGGGTATTCGTTGAAGAAGGACACCGAGTTGCCGACCAGGGTCTGGTAGCCCTGGCCCGCGCCCACCGGCCTGAGGATCCCTTCGGGGAACGGGTTGGAGAGGGTGCGGATGAACGTGTAGCCGTCGAGGGTCGGGATGAACGGCGTGTTGCGGCTGAAACCGCTCATGATGACGTCGCCGCGGCGCTGGCCGAGGAAGCCGAAGAACATGCCGTAGCCGCCGCGCACGACGGTCCTGTCGTTGACCTGGTAAGCGAAGCCGAAGCGGGGCATCCAGTTGTTTTTCGGCGTGGAATAGAGTTCTCTCGGCTCGCCGTTAACGCCGGCGAAGGTGATGCCGCCGCGGGTGAAGAACGACGACGGCGGAACCTCGGGCGTGGGGTTCTTCGCGTAGGCTTCGCGCGCGGCCGCCTCGAACGGCTGCGTGTAGCTGGCGTCAAACCGCCGCACGCTGCGGTTGAAGCGCTCGGTGAGCGGGCCGTCGTACTCCCACCGCAGGCCGAGGTTGAGCGTCAGCCGGCGGCTGATCTTCCAATCGTCCTGGAGGAACCACGCCCAGGAGACGGACTGTTCCGCGTAGCTGTCGTTGACCGCCACGTAGCTCGACGAGGTCGGGATGCCCAGCAGGAACGCCGCCACCGACTGCCCGAGCTGGTTGGGCGCCGTGGGCGAGTTGTCCAGCGGCCCGCGCGTGTAGGTGGCGTCGAAGATGAAGCGGCCCGTCTGGTCGTTGCTGTAAAACTGGCTTGTCTCCCGGTAGGAGCGGAACTCCGTGCCCGTTTTCAACGTGTGGCGGGAGAAGACCCGGGTCAGGATGCCGACGAAATTGTGCGTGTCATTCGGGCGGTTCTCGCCGCTGAAACCCGTGCCCTGATAGCCGGCGATGTCGAAGCGCGGGAAGCGGCGTATGGCCGGATCGATGGCATTGGCATAGGAGGCCGGGAAGCCCAGCGTGGTCAGGTCGAAGCCCTTGCCCGCCGGGTTGCCGTCCTGGCGCCGGATGAACCGGTTGTAGCCGTAGCGCACGTTCAGCACCATCGTCGGGCTCAGCGTCCAGACGTCGTCAAGCACGGCCGAGCGCGAGATGAACCAGAAGGACTGCCCCGTAGCCACGTTGTTGAAGTAGTCGTTGTACCAGCTGTCGCGGTCATACCAGCTCGAGCGCACGTAGAGCCGGTTGGACGCGGTCAGGTTGTGATCGACGCGGATCGTGTTGGAAAGATAATCGGCCTCTTCCATCAGCTCCGGCCGCAGGTAGTTGTTCGTGCCGTCGGGGTTGCCCGCCTGAAGGGGCTTCGGGTAGTAGGTGTCCAGCACTTTTTTGGCGATCGGGTTGAACAACGAGGCGGGAATGATGTTGCCGGGGAACGGATCCGACTGGAAACGCCCGCCGGAGGCCGGGCGGCGCGTCCACGGGTTGTAGATCTGGAAGCTCGAGGAGACCTTCAGCAGCGCCGAGAAATCCCCGTTCTTCATTTCTTCGGTGGGCACCGTGGGCGTGCCGTTATTGCGCGGGCGGCCTTCCTTGATGCCTTCCATGCCCCACATGAAGAAAGTGCGGTTGCGCCCGTTGTAGAGCTTCGGGAGCGTGACCGGCCCGCCGAGAGTGGCGCCGTAGCGGTGATAGTAGAAGTCCGGCCGCGCAACCCCGCTGCGGTTGGCGAAGAAGTCGTTGGCGAACAGAGCCGGCGTCATGTTGGTGTAGTAGCCGGTGCCATGGAACTGGTTGGTTCCGGACTTGATGCTGATGTTGGTGACGCCGCCCTCGGTCTGGCCGAACTGGGCATCGAACGTGGCTGTCTGGACCTTGAACTCCTGGATGATGTCCGCGGGCGGCACATAGGAGGCGATCACTTCGCCCGCATTGGCCGTAGCGGTGCTGACCGCGCCGTCAATGGTGACGTCGCTGCGGTTGGCGCGCGTGCCGTCCATGGCGTAGCCGACGATGTGCGTCGGCTCGAACGGGCGGTCCAGCCGCGGGTCGCGCGTGAAGGACACGCCCGCCGCCAGGCCGATGAGGAAGTAGGGGTTGCCGTGCGGAACGGGCAGCTCCTGCACGCGGCGCTGATCGACGACGGCGCCCGTAGATGCTGTCTCCGTGGCCAGCAGCGGGGTTTCTTCGGTGACCGTGATGCTTTGCTCGGTGGCGCCGACCTCCAGCTGGATGTTCACCGCGATGCGGTCGTCGACGCGGACTTCGATGTTGTCCCGGATGGCTTTCTTGAATCCGGGAATCTCCACCACCACCTGGTACTGCCCGGGAATGAGATAGAGCGCGGTGTACACGCCGGCATCATTCGTTTTCAGAACCTGCCGCGTGCCCATCGCCTTGTTGATCACTTCCACGGTGGCGTTGGGCACCACCGCACCCGAAGGGTCGGTGACGATGCCCGTAATCGCCCCGCGCGGATCCTGCGCCACTGCGGCGATTGCCAGCATGGCGCAAAGCAGGATAAACCACAGAATGCGAGACTTCATAAACCATCCTTTCACCTGAATTCATTCGCGCCGCCGCGGCGGGCCCGGCGCCCGCCCTGCGGCGCGGTTGACAAACTCCCACTGTTGGAAGACGCGCCGCCGGCCGGTTGCCAGGCGACGAGCCTCACCTCGCCCAGAAGACCGCTGGGCTCGGGATGCAAATTCCTCATGTCCTGCATCTGGAAGCGTTCGCCGAAAGCGGCGGCCAGCACGCGGTAGTCCGGCTCGCCCAGCTTCGCCAGCAGGTTCAGGTTCGTGTTGGCGACCTCGATGCGCAGGCGGTTCTCCCCCTCGCGCAGAAGCCCGGCGAGGTCCAGCCGGTACGGAGGCGCAAACACGCTGCCGGCGCGTTTGCCATTGACGTAGACCACCGCGGCATCCCGCACCGGCGCGGCCAGCCAGGCGCGCATGCCGTTCTGGCGCGGCGGGCCGGGCTCCAGAGGCGCGACAGGGGCGAATTCCAGCCACGCCCGCGCCATCTCCGCGTCCACGCTCACCGTCTTTTCGTACACGGCGACGCCCGAGTAAAAGCGCGTCTCCGCGTCCTCGGTCCACGAACGCAACCGCTCATAGCGCACCTTGCGGCCGAGACCGGCGAACGTCACGTCCCAGCCGCTGCCGAGATCCAGCGTCCGCACAGGCCTCTTTTCGGGCGGCGCCGGGTTTGCTTCCACGCCGCTCAGGAGGACCACCGAGCCATACGGCGGCAGCTCAAGCTCGCCCGGGAACGCGGTCTTTTCCCCGGTCAGCAGATCCCATGCCAGCGACGGCTGCGGGCCGCGGAATGCGAGCCGGCCGCGCCACGGGCGGTTGGCTGTGTTGGCCACGAAGAAGACTTCGCCATCGGAGAGCTTGCGGTGCGCGTAGCCGATGGCCGCCGAGGCGGGCTCCCAGCGCAGCGGCGGCTCGAAGGCGCTGCGCAGCGCTTCGCCCAGCCGCCGGTCTTCTTCGACGAACACGGCGCGCTGCCCGCCGAGCAGCCGCGCCGCTGCCGCCTGCACCGCCCGGTCGTTCTGCTCGCGGCCGAGGTAGCCGGGCGACAGGCGCGGCCTGGCGCCCGCGAAAAACGCCCAGCCGCCCTGCGCCACGAAGCGGTGGATCTTTTCGAGCGACTCGGCCGGGATGCGCTCCACGTGCGGCAGCACGATGGCGCGGTAGCGCGGCTCGCGGAAGGCTTCATCCAGCAGGCCGTCGTCGACGGCATCGAAGTTGTAGCCTGCCTCCAGAATCTGCGGAATGATCGTATCGCCGATGATTTCGTGGGCCCCGCGGTCGATGGATACGTGGCCCGCGCCGGCGGAGAAGCGGGAGCGGATCTCGGCCACAGGGAGGTAGAGCAGGACGTCGGCGGCCGGCTCGCCCTGCCGCAGCAGCCAGCTGGCGCGTTGCAGATACAGCGCCAGATCCGGCATTACCGGCCACCATGGGTTATGGTCGTTCAGAGCGGCGGCCGCATAGAATCCCCAGCCGGGCTTGCCGGCCTGCGGGGGCGAATACGGCCAGCCGTGGCCGATCAGCTGGTTGATGCCCTGGATGAAATGAACGTCGGCTTCCGCCTTCACGTCCAGCGGCGTGGCGGCGAAGGTCGGCGAGTGCAGCCACGTCCACGTCTCCGAGGCCGTCACCGGCCGGCGCAGAATGTGGTTGGCGCTCGAAGCCCAGCGCGAGGCGCTGAGCCGCCTCCACTGCGTTTGCTCGCCATCGGCCAGATCCGCATACCGCTGGCTGGCCAGCGTCACCGGGGGCGTGCCGTACACCTGGGCCCGGAACTTCACGCCGCGCTGGCGGGACCACTCTTGCAGGGGCTTCAGAAAGCGCTCTTCCGCGAGTTCGGTGAGCGTCTGGGCCCAGTCGTGCCGGATGCGCGCCTTGTCCTCGCTCCACTCGCCGGCCAGAGCCGGCAGCAGCGGCAGCAGGTCGTAGCCGCGGCGGCGCTGAAACTCCTGCGGGAGATCCGGGGTCCAGTCCGCCCCGTACACCTCGAGGCTGTCGCAGAAAACCGCATAAGGCGGCGCCGGCTGAAGGGCCTTCAGCAGAGGCTCGCCGACGGTCTCCAGATACCGGTCGAGCGCCGCACGGCTGTAGTGGTCGAGAACGAAACCTTCCGCCCCGACCGCCGCGCGCTTCACCATTTGCCCCGTCCGGCTCTCAATGAACCGCAGCCCGGCTTCGGGAAACTCGCCGATCACCTTCTCGCCCCACCGCAGTTGCGCCGGGCGGCCGAGCGGCTCCACACGCAGCCGCGCTGCCGCCAGCTCCAGCGGGATCGTCGGCCCCCCGAAGGGCCACCCGCTGCCCAAGGTGAGGTCAAACCGCAGGCCCAGTTGCCTCGCCTTGCCAGATGCGAACGCGAGCATATCGAGGAACTCCGGCGACAGGAAGCGCAGGTTGCGCAACCCGGTTCTGGGGTCATCGAGCGCCAGCGGATAGACGGGCTGGATCTCCACTCCGCCGATGCCCGCCGCCTTCATGGCCTCCAGCTCGCGGCTGATTTCTTCCCGGGTGACGGCAGGACCGAACCACCACCACCGCATCAGGATACGCGCCTCGGCCGGAGGCTGCTCCAGCGTCTTCGCCACCTCTTTGACGGTGGCCGCCGAGGCCATCATCCACCATGCCAGCGCGAGGCCCAACGTTCGCCACATGAGAACGGCTCCTGAAGCGATCCCTGTACGGGCGGAGGCCGCAAGGCCCCGCCAACAGACATATCAGTGACTGGCAGCGCACACTGCGGCAGCGCTACACTGACACTGGAACTACCCCAAGATCGGCCAAACTGGCGATTTCATGCAATGATGGGGCAGAAAGAAGTTTCTAAGAAATTTCTAAAATCCGCGGTGTAACGTCTTGGAATCGCATCCTGTCTACAGGTTCGGGCCGTGGCGGCTGGACGCTGCCGCGAAAGTCCTGTTTCGCGGGGAGCAGCCCGTCCACCTGACCCGGAAAGCGGTGGAGACGCTCATCGTTCTGGCGTCGCGGTCCCCGGAAGTCGCCACCCGGGAAGAGATGATGTCCGCAGTGTGGCCGGACCGCATCGTGGACGAGGCCAACCTGGCGCAGAACATTGCGGTGATCCGCAAGACGCTCGGGGCGGCGCCGGGCGATCCTGCCTACATTGAGACCTTCCCGGGCAGAGGATACAGGCTGGTGGGCCCGGTGTCGACGGAGCTGCCGGGCGCGCACCCGGCGCCGGCCGCGCGCATCGACGGCCCGGAGGAGAGGACGGGCGAGGGGGCGGAGTTGCGGGACGACCACCCGGAAGCTGCCGCGGAGACCGCCGTCACAGAACCCGTCGCGAGGAAGTCCTGGCCTGCCGCGGCGGCAATCCTCGCCTTGCTGGCCCTGGTCATGATTCTGCTGGCGGTGGTTCAGCGGCAAACGCCCGAGTCCGCACCAGCGGTGGTTCCGGTGACGCGCCTCGCCGGCAAGGAATTCCAACCCGCTCTCTCTCCCGACGGCTCCACCGTGGCGTTCGTCTGGCAGGAGAACGAGCGGTCGCTGCCCGGCATCTGGGTCCAGAAGCTGGGCGAACCCGCCCCGCGCGAGGTCTCGCCGGCGGGCTATTCCTGGTCGAGCCCTGCCTGGTCGCCCGACGGGCGGCAGATCGCCTGCCTGCGGTTCGGGCCCGGCACGGGCGACATCGTGATCCTTCCGGTGGAAGGAGGCGAGCCGCGCGTGGTGGCGCCGGTTTTGCCCACGCGGTTCGGGCTCATCTGGCACCACCTCGACTGGTCGCCCGACGGCGAGCGGCTCGCTTTTGACGACACGCCCTCGCTCAGCCAGCCGCTGTCGATTTTCCTCGTCAACCTGAAAACAGGCGAAAAGCTCCGTCTGACGCAACCCGAGGAGATGATCATCGGCGACGTGGCGCCGCGGTTTTCGCCCGACGGGCGCACGGTGGCCTTCATTCGCGCCTTCCACCGCAGCTACCAGGAGGTGTTCACCGTCCCCCTGACGGGCGGCGCGCCCCGCCAGTGGACATCGGATTCCCGCATGGTTTCCGGCCTGGCGTGGACTTCCGACGCGCTGCTGGCGGGCTCTTCGCGCGGCGGCTCCTTCCGCATCTGGAGGCTGGCGCCGGGCAAGCAGCCGGCGCCGACGGCGATTTACGGAGAGTTTCCCATCCAGTTCTCGTTCGTTCCCCGCGCGGCGCGCCTCGTCTACTCGCTTGTCCAGAACGATCCCAACATCTGGCGGCTGACTCTCTCGCCGCCGGTCGAATGGAAGCGCATTGTGGCTTCCTCGGGCCAGGATGCCAGCCCCCAGTATTCTCCCGATGGCCGCCGCATCGCGTTCCGGTCGGACCGCTCCGGCGAAGAACAGATCTGGGTCTGCGACGCCGGCGGCGGCAACCCCGTCCAGGTGACCACGGGCGCAGGACGCCCGTCGGTGCCGCGCTGGTCGCCGGACGGCAAGAGGCTCGTGTTCAACGACGCCGCCACAACCGAAATGTTCCTGGCCGAGGAGCAGGGCGGGCGCTGGTCCGTCAGGCCTTTCGGCGCGCGCGGGGTCCACCCGGTGTTCTCGCCCGACGGCCGGTTTATCTATGCGGCCGCAGCGGGCTCCATTTTGCGCTACCCGGCCGCCGGCGGCGCGGCGGAGATTGTGACGCCGACCAGAGGGCTGTCGCTGGACGTCTCGCCGGACGGCGCGTACGTCTATTTCGTGCGCGAACCGGCCGACACCACGCTGTCCCGCGTCGAGACAGCCACCGGCCAGGTGGAGCGCGTGCTGTCCGGGCTTGTGCCTTACTGCACTTCCTGCTGGGCGCTGTCCGAGCAGGGCATTTACTACCTGGGCGTGCGCCCCAAGGCGGCCAGCCAGCAGTCCATTTTCTACATGGACTGGAAGACGCGCGCCGTGCGGCTCGTGGCCGATTACCCGGAGCCCATCCTGCCGGTGGGCATCGGCCCCTTTTCGTTGTCGCCCGACCGGAAGTCGATGCTCGTGGTCCGGCTGGATCCCTCGAACGCCGACATCCTTCTCGCCGACGGCTTCCGCTGAAGCGGCGGCTCAGGCGTAGCAGCGAATCTCGAACACGCGCGCCAGCTCGCTGCCGTTCGTCGCGGTGACGGTGAGCCGCAGCCGGTCCGTTTCCACCGGCTCGAAGCGGTGGCGGCGCAGCCGCTGGTAATTTCCGGTGACGCGCGCCAGGTGCTTGCCTTGCGCTTCCAGCACGTAGTCGCGCACCGTTTCCGGCTGCGCGCCCCGGATGATTCCCTTGTGGACCGACTCGCTGGAGGTCAGCGTGAGCTCCCGCTGAAAGCCCGTGTCGAAGGTGATCCGGACCTCGGAAATCCGCACCGGCTTCGGCCATCGCAGTTCGATCCACGCGCTCCCGTCCTTCAGGCGGCCCTGCCACTGATGGATCTCTTTGCCGGGGATGTCGCGCACCCAGCCGTCCAGCACATTGGAGGCGGGCGCGTGCGGCTCTTCGCTCGAGGCCGCCGCGCGCGCCTGGCGCGCCAGGTCCAGCTCGTCCTCGTTCCGGACGCCGCGCAGCGTCTGGTCGTCGCGCAGCAGCAGCTGCTGGAGGCGTTTCACGCGCGCGGCATCGCGGGCCAGCTCGCGCGGCGCGAGCTTCTCCTTCACGCAGACCGAGGCCGCTGTTCCCACCGCCTGGCCGATACAAGCGCAGGTGGCCATGACGCGCGCGGACGTGAAAGCCACGTGCGTGGCGCTGATGTTGCGGCCCGCCATCATCAGATTGGCGATGTTGCGGCTGTAGAGCGAGCGCAGCGGGATGCCGTAGACTTCGGGCGGCCTGAGCACCGTGTTCGGCGGCAGGTCCGACCGGTCGAAGCCGCCGGGCGGGTGATCGTCCATCGGCCAGCCGCCGATGGCCACGGCGTCGTCGAACGTGCCGCGCATCAGGTCGTGCTGGGTGAGGATGTGGTCGCCGAGCACGCGCCGGCTGCCGCGCTTGCCCGTCATCATCCCGATCCAGTCGAGCGCCCAGGTGGCCGAGGAGGGATGGTCGCCGCTGTTTTTGATGTAGTCCCAGACTCCCAGAGCGATGGCCAGCAGCTCGTGCCGGATGCGCTCGTTGTCGCGGATCGTGTCCAGATGGCCGCCCCACTCGATCCACCAGTAGCCGTATTCCCAGCTCGTGATCTGGCGGAACCGCAGGTGCTCGCGCGTCACTTTGCGCGCCCAGGCAGGCGGCGTGAACGGCATGGGGCGGCCGTAGTCGCGCGCGGTGAACAGGATGCTCGAGCCGAGCGTTTCGCCGTCGGCTTTCTCCGGCGCGAGGCTTTCGCCGAACTCGGCGCGAGCTTCGCGGCCGGTGCGGAACTCGGCGCCCGCCTCGACAGCGAGGCGCGAATCGCCTGTCGCATCCACGTACAAGGGGGCCCGGATGCGGTAAATGTGCTCGCTCTTGTCGCAGCGCGCCAGCACGTGGCGGATGCGGCCGTCTTCGACGGCGGCGCGGTAGAGGACCGTTTCGAGCAGCAAGGTGATGTTCGGTTCGCTCACCACCTTGTCATACAGCAGCAGGTCCCACATCTCCCAGGAGCGCTGCGGGTTGCGCACGGCGTCTTCGAGCCGCAGCTCTTCGATCAGCCCGCCCTCGCGCCAGCCGGGGCGCCCCTTGTGGCAGTTGGCGCCGACGACGTGCATCTTCACCTCGCTCGAGGAGTTGCCGCCCAGCCGGGACCGGTCCTGAAGCAGGATGACGCGCAATCCGTGGCGCGCCGCGGCGATGGCCGCGCACACGCCGGCCAGCCCGCCGCCCGCCACCAGCAGGTCCGTCTCCAGATCCACCAGCGCCATGTTGGGCTCGTGAACCTCGGCGGCGGATGAGCGGCCCGGCGGCGCGATGGAGGCGAAGCGGTCCTCCGGCGGAGGCGCCAGCGCGCGCGCATCCACGAAAACCGAATAACCGGCCGTGGGCAGCGAGGCGAGCAGTTGTCGGCGGTTCATGGGATCAGCACGCAGAGATCCTTCAGGTTCCGGTAGCGCTGCTCGTAATCCAGCCCGTAGCCGATCACGAACTTGTCCTCGATGGTGAAGCCGACGTAGTCGCCCTGCACGTCGATGCGCCGCCGCGACGGCTTGTCGAGAAAGGCGACCGTCTTGAGCGAGCGCGGCTCGCGCTGCTCAAGCAGGTGCTTCAGGTAGTTCAGCGTGAGCCCGGTGTCGATGATGTCCTCCACCAGGAGCACGTCCTCGTCCTGGATGGGCCGGTCGAGGTCCTTGGTGAGCTGCACCTGGCCCGATGTGGTGGTGCCTTCGTAGCTCTTGGTGCCGATGAACTCGATGCGCAGCGGCAAATCGATGTGGCGGATCAGGTCGGCCAGAAACATGAACGAACCTTTGAGCACGCCCACCATGACGAGGGCGCGCCCTGCGTAATCTGCGCTGATCTGCCGGCCGAGTTCGGCCACGCGCTGCTGGATGCGTTCGTGCGGGATGAGGACTTCGAAGCGGGGCTCGCCCATGCCTGCTAGTCTGCCACGCGGAGGCGCGGGCTGGGCGGGCCGATGTGGATGTGCGCTCCGGTGGCGCGCCCCCGCACGGCGTCGCGGAAGGCGTAGTAGGGGATCTGCTCGCGCTCCAGAAATTGCCGAAGCCACTGTCCCTCGGGCGAGTCCGGCGGCAGCGCCACATCGACCCGGCCGCGGTGGTCCAGGCCGAGGCGCCGGTGGAAGTTCGTCTCGCCAGATGCGCTCACCGGGAGCGCGCGGCCGAATTGGAGCGCAAATGCCTCGGAAATCCGCCGGAATTGCAGGGGGCTGAAATACCCCTTGCCGTCGAAGCGTTCCTGGAGCGGCCGCGGGTCCGGCTCTTCCTGGGCCCAGCCGAGCGACGCCTCCATTTGCGCCATCTCCGCCAGCTGCCGGATGAATTCGGCGCGGGAACGCGCCAGCTCAAGCGTCCGCCTGCGCTCGGCCAGCTCGTCTTCCAGCAGCTTGAGCTCGTTGCGCGCGAACACGCCTTCTTCCACCAGCGGGCGCAGCTCGGCCAGCTTCTCCTCGACGCGCGCCGCGCGGCGCTCGGCCGCCTCCACCATCTGCTCGCACTGTTCCAGCCCGAGCTCGTCGGGGCGCAGCGAGGAGTACAGCGTGCGGCCGAGCACGTCGCCGTCGGCCAGGTCCGCGGCGCTTTCGCGGATTTTCTCGACAACCGTCTGCCGCCACTCGAGCCTCTGCGCCAGCAGCGCCGGCAGAAAGGCCACGGCGGCGCAAACAAAAAGCTTGCGCACTGTTCTGATTGTAGTACGATACCGGGTAGGGAGAGGTTCGAACCGAAACTCTTGCGGACACGAAAAGCAAACGGGGCCGTTCCTTCCGCCGCCACGCCGGGCCCCACGTGGCTGATCGCCCTGAGAGCCGCCGAATCGAAGAAAGCCTCCGGGATTCGTGTGCTCGATCTGCGCGAAATCGCCTCCTTCTGCGACTATTTCCTCATCTGCACGGGCACGAACCAGAAGCAGAACCAGGCCATCTGGGACGAGGTCGCCAGGCAGATGAAGTTGCAGGCCGGCGAAACGCCGCTGAGCGTCGAGGGGTACGAACACGGCGAGTGGATCCTCGGCGACTACGGCGACGTGATCATTCACGTGTTTTCGCCGGAAAAGCGCGAGTATTACCAGCTTGAGCGGCTTTGGCGGGACGCGAAAGTGGTGCCGGTCCCGCCGGAAGCGGCCGCTTGAGCGCGCCGCGGCTCACGCCGCGCAGATGTCAGCCGTCCGCGCCACGGCGCCGCCGCGCGCCTGCATGCCGCGGATCATCGCCGCCGCCTGCTGTTCGTCGATGGCGCGGACGGCGTCCTCCACCAGCGTCACGCGGATGCCGCGGTCCAGCAGGCCGAAGACGGCGTGCTTCACGCAGATCTCCGTCACCACGCCGTAGACCACGGCGTGCTCCACGCGGAGCTGTTCGAGCAGCGCGGGCAGCTCCGGGATCGTAAAACAATCCACGCTCCGCTTGTTCAAAACAATCTGGCCCGCCATTGTGCAGTCCGGCTTCCGCTGCCCGAACGTGCCCGCGACGCAGTGCGGCGGCCAGAGGGCGAACTCGGGGTCGTTTTCCAGGTGCGCGTCCGCGGTGGAGATCAGCGGGATGCCGTGCTGCTTCGCGTGCCGGTTGAGCCGCGCGACCTGCGGCAGGACCTGTTCGGCGCCGGGCACGTAGAGCGCGCCGGCGGGGAAGACGAAGTCGATCTGGGTGTCGATGTCGAAGAATGCCGTGTTCATCGTCGCGCCCGCACCTCCTCGGCCAGTTGGATGAGTTCGTCGCTGAGTTCGATCCGGTAAGGCGGCTCGGCCTCGAACAGGCTGCGCAGCTTTTTCGGCAGCGCTTCCATCGCCCGGCGGGCGCGCTCGCGCGCCGCCGCCGCGCCCGGCAGCGGCTCGGCCAGCTCGCCGCGCACGATCACCGGGCGCAGCAGCGCCTCGGCGTCCGGCATCAGGCATTCGTGCGCGCGGCCGATCACGTCGCGGTCCGGGAACCGGAACACCTGCTTGGCGCCGGGCAGGGTCGCCTTGTCCTGGCTGAACTTGGCCGTGAACCGCCGCCCGAGCGGAGACCAGAGTTCCACCATCTTGTATACCGCGCCGTGGCTGGGCGCATCGTGCGAGGTGGCCAGCTCCGTGCCCACGCCAAAGACGTCGATCGGCGCGCCGGCGGCCACCAGCTCGAGGATCTTGTACTCGTTCAGATCCCCGGTGGCCATGATTTTCGCCTCGCGGCAGCCGCCCTCGTCGAGGATCCTGCGCACGGCCCGCGACAGTTCCACCAGGTTGCCGCTGTCCAGGCGCACGCCCCAGAACGGCTTGCCGAGCGACACGGCCTGGCGCGCCCCTTCCAGCGTGTCGTAGGTGTCGATCAGGTAGGTCGTGCCCGGGCCCAGCAGCTCTTGCAGGCGCTCGAACGCCTCGCGCTCGCTCGCAAAGCTCTGCACCCAGGAATGCGCCGCGGTGCCGAAGACCGGAATGCCGAAGCGCTTGCCCGCCTCGACGTTGGACGTGCCCACGCAACCGCCGATGAAGGCGGCGCGCGCCGCGTAAAGGCCCGCCTGCGGAGAGTGCGCCCGCCGCGTGCCGAACTCGATCACCGCGCGCCCGCCGGCGGCATCCACCATGCGCGCCGCCTTGGTGGCGATCATCGTCTGGAAGCCGACCATCGACAGCAGGTACGTTTCCGGGATCTGCGCCTCGATGAGCGGCGCGCGCACGGCGAGCAGCGGCTCGCCGGCAAACACCGGCGTGCCTTCCGGCACGGCGAACACATCGCCGGTGAAGCGGAAGCCGCGCAGCATTTCAAAGAAGCCCGGCGCCACCCGCTGGAACTGCGGCAGCCCCTTCAGGTAGCGGATGTCGTCCTCCTCGAACCGCAGGCCGAGCAGATACTCCGCCGCCTGCTCCAGCCCCGCCGCGATCAGATAATTGCGGTGCGGCGGCATCCGCCGCACGAACAGCTCGAAGGTGGCCACCTCCCCGGCCTTGCCCGCCGACCAGTAACCGGCCGCCATCGTGAGCTGGTAAAGGTCGGTGAGCAGGGCGTTCACGGAGGTTCCTTTCGGGCGCCCGGGGCGCCGGGCTACTTCTTCTTGCCCGCTTCGGCGGGCGCTTCCTTGATGTCCTGCGCCGCTTTCTCGAGCTCCTCGATGCTCGAGGCCGTCAGCTCGTACAGCGCCGGCTCGCCTTCGCGGCGCGCGATGTACTTGTCCCCGGCCTTCGAGATCAGCACCTTCTCTTCGGTCTTCGCCTTGACGGTGATTTCGATCACCGGCGCAGTGAAGCCGGAAGACGGGAAAGCGACGCTGGAGAGCTCGCGGAGCCGGTCGATCAGGGTCTGAACTCCCACCGGGTCCATCGGCTTGAGCCCGGCAAGCCATTTCTCGCCGGACTTCGTCAGGCTGATCTGCCGCTTCTGGCCCTTGTATTCGATCTTTTCCGGGTCATTGAAGCCGAAATCGAACAGCTTCTTGTTGCGGAAATCGTCCAGCCCTTTTTCGAGGCCCTTGGCGTCGAACTCCTGGATCAGGTGAAAACCTTCCACCGCGCTGCTGCGCGCGTAATACTTGTCCTTCGTCTTGCGCAGCTCGAGCTTCTGCGTGCCGCCCGAGTCGGTCACCTGCACGGTGGCAGCCGGCGTTCCGGCCTGGAACTGCTTTTGCAGGTCCGCCTTCTGGTCCGAGGTGAGCAGCGGGTCCAGCTTCAGGTCCCGCAGGCGGCGGATGAAGTCGTCCACGCTCCACTGGTCGGCCCTCCAGGCCTGCGGCCGCGAGATGACCCAGTCGCCCTGGGCGTTTTTGGAAAACTCGATGGTTTGACCCTTTGTGGTCAGCTCCACCCGCACCAGCTTGTTCTGGTCGAACGTCAGCAGGCGCTTGTCGCGCAGGTCGACGGCGAGCTTGTCCAGCCCGCCCTTCACCCACGAGGTGAGCAGATAGACCTTCGGGTCGCCCTCCATCTGCGCGAAAGCGCCGCCGCCGACGGGCGCATCGTCGCCGAGCAGCAGGGTGCGCGTCTTGCCGTCCTTCAGCCTGATGATGATGCGCGCATAGGGGTCTTTCAGGCCGAAAGCCGAAAGGTCGGCAGGCTTTTCCTCGACGACCTTGTCGGCTTCCAGTTTCGCGGCCGAAGACACGAGGCTTGAGATCGCGTCCTTGTCGCCGGGCAGGGCCTCCGGCGAGGTGATGCGCCACACGCCGTCCTGTCCCTTCTCGACGCGCGTGCGCTCGCTGCCGCGGCGCGCGATCTCGATGCTCACGATGTCGTCCTGGTTCAGCGACCAGAGCTCGGGCGTTTTCTTCGTCTCCGTGTCGTCCTTCTTGTGGCGGTTCGACCACCACACGGCGGCGGCCAGCACGGCGAGCACCGCCGTCGCAATCAGCAGGCCTTTGGGACGCATGGCTCTACCTCCGGCGCCACCACACGACGACGCCGAGCGCGATCACGATGAGCGGGATGACGAACTGGCTGACCGTGCGCACCATCCGCATCTGGTTCCGCGTGAGCTGGATGCGCCGGTCTTCGGGCGCCTTGGGCCGGATCGAGATCAGGTCCTCGTCCGAGCTCAGCCAGTTGAGCATGTTCATCACCAGGTCGCGGTTGCCGCCGAAGCCCAGCGCGTAGTTGGCGGCGAAGTCCGACGAGCCGACCACCACGAAGCGCCCTTCCACCGCGTTGCCGTCTTTCTCCTTGCCCGTGCGGTAGGTGCCGGCGGCGGCCACGCAATAGGACTGCGGCTCGCCCTTCGGCATCGCGAGCGTCCCCGAGGCGAGGTTCAGGTTCGTCGCGGCGATCGAGTTCTTCGACGTCGAAACGAGCTTCTCCACGCTGGTCTTGTCCGTCGGCTTCGGCTCAAGCGACCGCACGATGGGGAACGCCGTGGCCGTGCGCTTCATCTCGCGCACGATCGGGTGCGTCTCGTACCGCGTGCCCAGCGCCGTTTCCGGCCCGAGCCCGTAAAGGCCGCCGATGCCCGACGTGTCGAGGATCAGGTCCTTGTTCAGCGTCACGCCCCACTGTTTCAGCACCGCGGCCAGCGCCTCGTTGTCGGCGACGCTGTCCTTGCGCGTCTTCAGCGGCGGGTCCATCAGGAACAGAGCGCGGCCGCCTTCCTCAACGTATTTCTTCAGCGCGTCCACCACCGGCTGCGGGTAATCCGTCCGCGGACCCGCCACCACCACGATGGTGCAGGCCTCGGGGACTTGCGGCTTCTCGAGCAGGTTGACGGTGTCCGTCTTGTAGTTGTTCTTCTCGATCAGCTCCTTGAGCGAGGAGTAACCCGGCGCCTCGCTGTCTTCCAGCGAGTGCTCGCCCGCGCCCGTGGTGAAGCAGACCGTCTTGACGCCCGATTTCAGCAGCCGGATCAGCGCCGACGTGATTTCCTCTTCGGAAAGGCTGCGGGCCTCCTCGCGCTTGCCGGCGCTGGATAGGATGATCGTGCCGGTGCGGGTGACGCCGTACTGTTTGGCGAGCGTCGGCTTCTTGAACGGGTCGATGTAGACGACCTTGAGCCGCGGCGAGAGGTTGTCGTAGCGGTCCAGCAGGTCGCGGGCGCGCGAGAAATCCGCCGTCTCGTCGAAGTAGGCCAGCTCGACGTCCGCCTTCAGCCCCTTGACCACCTTGATCGTCTGGTCCGCCAGCGAATAGCGCTTGTTCGACGTCGAGTCGTAGCTCTTGTTGTAGCGGTTGGCGAGGAAGTTCACCGTGACGAGAATCGCCAGGACCACCAGGATGTAGGTGGAAGCATAGGCCCCGTAACGGGCCTGACGGGATTTGAGGAACGGCATTTTCATCGCTTACGCCCTCCAGCGGAGCGACTCGAGGCTCCGCGACGTCAGGAACAGGCCGAAGAAAATCAGCGACAGGAAGTACACGGCGTCTTTCGAGTCGATCACGCCTTTCGAGAACGGCTCGAAATGCCGCACCACGGACATGTAGCCCATCACCGTCGCCCAGGTGGCCGTCTCGTAGCCCGCCACCCACTCGAACACCCACAGCATCAGGCACGCGCCGAAGGTCACCGCGCCGGCGATGATCTGGTTGCGCGTGGTGGTGGAGATGAACGTGCCGATGGCGAGCAGGCCGCCGGCCTGCAACAGCAGGCCCGCATAGCCCACCAGCATCGGGCGCCAGTCCGGCTTGCCGTAGGCGAACAGGAAGCCGAGGTCCGCCAGGCTGATGGCCAGCAGGCAGGCGTAGAGGATCAGCGCCGCCAGCCACTTGCCGAGAATGATTTCCAGGTCGCGCACCGGCGACGTCATCAGCAGCTCGATCGTGCCCTGGCGCTTCTCCTCGGCGAACAGCCGCATCGAGATCAACGGGATCAGGAACAGCCCGACCACCGACGTGTTCATCAGCAGCGGGCGGATGATCATCTCGTTGACATCCATCGGGAAGCTGCGGCCGAACATCGTCGACTGCATGCTGACGTTGACGAAGTAGCCCACCGCATTCCAGAAGAAAAACCCGAAAATCGTCGCAAACATCGCCAGCAGCAGGTACGCGATCGGCGAGGCGAAGTACGACTTCAGCTCCTTGCGGCAAATCGTCCAGATGTTTCTCACTGCTTTCCTCCTTCCGCCTTCTCCGACGCCGTGAGCTCGAGGAACACCTCCTCAAGGCTCATCGCGATCGACCGCAGCTCGTGCAGCGACCAGCCGCTTTCGACGACCTTGCGGGCCAGCGCCGCGCGCACGTTCTGCCCGGGCGACGACTCCACCTCGAACGAATGCAGGCCGTTGCGCGAATCCCGCAGCGTGATGCGCGCCACGCCGGCCACCGCCGACAGCGCGCCCCGGATCGATTCCGCATCCGCGCCGGCAACCTCCACGAGCACGGCCTCCTGCCCGCGCAGCCGCGACGTGAGGTTTTCCACCGTGTCCTGGGCCACGATCCTGCCCCTGGAGATGATGATCACGTGGTCGCAGGTCTGCTCGACCTCCGGCAGGATGTGCGTCGACAGGATGATGGTGTGCTCGCCGGCCAGCGACCGGATCAGTTGCCGCGTCTCGTGGATCTGCTTCGGGTCGAGACCGGCGGTTGGCTCGTCCAGAATCAGCACGTCCGGGTTGTGCAGGATCGCCTGCGCCAGCCCGACGCGCTGCCGGTAGCCTTTTGACAGCTTCGAGATCAGCTTCTTCGAGACATCGGAGATGGCGCAGCGCTCGCTGACTTCCTTCACCCGGCGGGGCAGGTCCGCGTTGGCGATCCCCTTGAGCCGCCCCACGAATGTCAGATACTCGCGGACCTCCATTTCGGGATACAGCGGGGGCGCTTCGGGCAGGTAGCCGATGCGCCGCTTGACCTCGAGCGGCTGCTCGAGCACGTCATAGCCGGCCACCTTCGCGGTGCCCGCCGTCGGCGGCATGAAGCAGGTCAGGATGCGCATGGTCGTCGTCTTGCCGGCGCCGTTCGGCCCCAGAAAGCCGACGATCTGCCCTTTGCCAACCTCGAAACTGATGTCGTTGACGGCGACGTTGCGGTCGTATCTCTTTGTCAAATTCTCGACCTTGATCATCGGACCATCCTTCCGGGAATGCGCAAACGGGAAAGACGAAGGGCGTCTTTCCCCGGGCAGCGGGTTTGCTGCCTGCTCACAAGTCCTTGACGGTTCTTAGGATAGACAAGCGGTTTCGCGCCTGTCAACGATTGCGGCCGGCCGGCGGGCGCGCACGCCCGCCCCGGCGCGGGGCCGCGAGTCGAGGCCCGGTACTACAACCGCGGCCACCTTTTTGCCGCGGCGGGCATCCAAGGATCAGGAAGCGCCCTGCATGAAAGATCCATTGCCACCCTTCGCCGTTTCGGTGGATAATGAGGGCACGGGAACCGTGGCTTCCGGGTGGCAGGGCCGTCCGGAGCCGCAGGGAGATTATATTTGTGAAACGATCCCCGAGCGACGAAATTTTACGGTGCTCGTTCTGCCATAAGAGCCAGGATGCCGTAGGGAAGCTGATCGCTTCCCCGAGCGATTACCCGCGGGCCTACATCTGCGACGAGTGCATCGCCGTTTGCAACTCGATCCTCGCCGACGACCGGCCCGAGCGGGGCTACGGCGCGCCCCAGAAGCTGCCCAAGCCGCTGGAGCTGAAAGAGTGCCTGGACCAGTACGTCATCGGGCAGGAATCGGCCAAGAAGAAGCTCGCCGTCGCGGTCTACAACCATTACAAGCGCATCCAGATGAACCGCCACCGGGTGGGCGACGTCGAGGTGTCGAAGTCCAACATCCTGCTGATCGGCCCCACCGGAACGGGCAAGACGCTGCTGGCGCAGACGCTGGCGCGCATCCTGGACGTGCCGTTCGCCATCGTCGACGCCACCACGCTGACCGAGGCGGGCTACGTCGGCGAGGACGTGGAAAACATTATCCTGCGGCTGCTTCAGAACGCCGACTGGGACGTGCAGCGCTGCCAGACGGGCATCATCTACATCGACGAAATCGACAAGATCTCGCGCAAGGACGAGAACCCGTCCATCACCCGCGACGTCTCGGGCGAAGGCGTTCAGCAAGCGCTGCTGAAGATCCTCGAAGGCACCATCGCCAACGTGCCCCCGCAAGGCGGCCGCAAGCACCCGCACCAGGAATTCACGCCGGTGGACACGACCAACATCCTGTTCATCTGCGGCGGCGCGTTCGTGGGCCTCGAAAAGATCATCGCCCGGCGGGTGGGCAAGAAGACGCTCGGCTTCAAGAGCATCGAGGACAACCGCGCCGAGCCTTCGCGCGGCACGCCGCAGCGCGACATGTCGCTGCTCGAACAGCTCCAGCCCGAGGACCTGATCAAGTTCGGCTTCATCCCCGAATTCATCGGACGCCTGCCGGTGGCGGCGATTCTCGAGGATCTCGACCGCGACGCGCTGGTGCAGATCCTCACCCGCCCGAAAAACGCCATCATCAAGCAGTACCAGAAGCTGTTCGAGTACGAAAATGTTAGACTGAAATTCAGCGAGGACGCTCTCGAGGCGATCGCGGATCTGGCCTTGCAGCGGAAGGTGGGGGCCCGGGGCCTGCGGATGATCCTGGAAGAGCTGATGCTGGACGTCATGTATTATCTGCCTTCGTACAAGAAGGTGCGGGAGTTCGTGGTGACGAAGGAGATGGTCATGACGCAGAAGATCAACTGGGCTTTGCTCGAAAAGGCCGGCTGAGGGCCGCCGGCGCCTGCGGACCTCTCCTCCGGGCCGTTCCGGAGCCTGAATCCGGTTTCCCCGGCAACATAGCGAAATATCATCCATGAGCAGCTCGAAAGAGAAACTGGAAACGCGGCGGCTCCCCATGATGCCCATCCGGGACGTGGTGATCTTTCCGCACATGATGACGCCGTTCGTCGTGGGGCGGGAGAGCAGCGTCCGCGCGCTCGAGGAGGCCCTGGCGGGGGACAAGAAGATTTTTCTCGCCACCCAGCACGACGCCAGCGTGGACGACCCGCGGCCGGAGGACATCTACCAGGTCGGCACCATCGCCGCCATCGTGCAGTCCGTGCGCATGCCGGACGGCAACATCAAGGTGCTCGTCGAGGGCATCGAGCGCGGCAAGATCCTCTCCGTCAGCGACGACGAGGGCTTCTTCCGCGTGCTGGTGCGGCCCGTGCCGCAGAAGGCCGAGCCGAGCCTGCTGCTGGAGAGCCTGACGGCGCGCGTCACCTCGCAGTTCGAGCAGTATGTCAAGCTCAGCCAGAACGTCAACTACGAGACGATGATCGCCGCCGTGCGCGTCGACGATCCCGGCAAGCTCGCCGACACCATCGGCGCCAACCTCCAGCTCACCATCGAGGAGAAGCAGGAGCTGCTCGAGATCTTCGACCCCGTCGACCGCCTCACCCGCATCGCCGACCTGCTCGACATCGAAATCGAAAAGCTCAACGTCGACCGCGCCATCCAGGGCCGCGTCAAGCGCCAGATGGAAAAGGCGCAAAAAGAGTATTACCTCAACGAGAAAATCAAGGCCATCCAGAAGGAGCTGGGCCGCGGCGAAAAGAGCGAATTCGACGAGCTGCGCCGCCGCATCGACGAATCCGGCATGACCGGCGACGCGCGCGAAAAAGCCCTCGCCGAGCTGCGCCGGCTCGAGCAGATGCCGCCGATGTCGGCCGAATCCACGGTTTCGCGCAACTACCTCGAGTGGATGCTGTCGGTGCCGTGGAAGAAAAAGACGAAGGAAATCCGCGACCTCCGCTACGCCGAGGAGGTCCTCAACGCCGACCATTACGGGCTGGAAAAGATCAAGGAGCGGATCCTCGAATTCCTCGCCGTGCGCCGGCTGGTGAAAAACCCGAAGGGTTCCATCCTTTGCTTCGTCGGCCCGCCGGGCGTCGGCAAGACCTCGCTCGGCATGAGCATCGCCAAGGCCACCGGGCGCAACTTCGTCCGGCTCTCGCTGGGAGGCGTGCGCGACGAGGCGGAAATCCGCGGCCACCGCCGCACCTACATCGGCGCGCTGCCCGGCCAGATCATCCAGATGATGAAGAAGGCCGGCACCCGCAACCCCGTGTTCATGCTCGACGAGGTCGACAAGATGTCGACCGATTTCCGCGGCGACCCCTCCGCCGCCCTGCTCGAGGTGCTCGACCCCGAGCAGAACTACATGTTCATGGACCACTACCTCGACGTCGAGTACGACCTGAGCGAGGTGTTCTTCATCGCCACGGCCAACGTCCTCCACACCATCCCGCCTGCCTTGCAGGACCGCATGGAGGTCATCCGGCTGTCGGGCTACACCGAGTTCGAGAAGATGGAAATCGCCCGGCGCTTCCTCGTGCCCAAGCAGATGAAGGCCACCGGGCTGAAGCCCGAACACCTGGAGTTTCAGGACGCCGGCCTGATGACGCTGATCCAGAACTACACGCGCGAAGCCGGCGTGCGCAACCTGGAGCGCGAGATCGGCAACGTCTGCCGCAAGGTCGCCCGGCAAATCGTGCTGGCGGAGTCGGCCGCCGAGGCCGAGCGGGAAAAGAAAGGCGGCAAGGCGGTCGAGGTCGTGCACCCCAAGGTGGTCGTCGACGGGCTCAAGGTCGGCCAGTTGCTCGGGCCGCCGCGCTACCGCGACCTCGGCACGGAAAAGAAGCCGGAAATCGGCATGGCCACCGGCCTGGCATGGACCGAAGTCGGCGGCCAGGTGCTGACCACCGAGGCGACCATCATGGAAGGCCGCGGGCGGCTCACCATCACCGGCAAGCTCGGCGACGTCATGCAGGAGTCGGCCCAGGCGGCGATGAGCTTCATCCGCTCCCGCGCCGCCATGCTCGGCCTGCCGCGCGATTTTTACCGCCATCTTGATATCCACGTGCATGTGCCCGAGGGCGCCATTCCGAAGGACGGCCCTTCGGCGGGCATCACCATCGCGACCACGCTGGCCTCGGCGCTGACCCGGATGCCTGTGCGGGGCGATCTGGCCATGACCGGCGAGATCACGCTGCGCGGCCGCGTGCTGCCCATCGGCGGGGTCAAGGAGAAGCTGCTGGCCGCCCACCGCCACGGCATTTTCGAGGTGATCCTGCCGCGCGATAATGAGAAGGATCTGGCCGACGTTCCGGAAAACATCCGGAACGAGATGAAAATCCACTTCGTCGAATCGATGGACGAGGTGTTCCGGATCGCTCTGGCAGGCGATCTGGACGCGCTCACCGCCCGGCCTCCGGCCCATCCCCTGGAGGTGAAGCCGGAACTGCCGGCGGAGGAGAACAGAGCCCACTGAGGGTCGTTTCGGGAGCGGCCCCGCGTGCGTCTGCAAGCCAGGTTCCTGACAACCGCGGCGGACGCGGCGCAGTTTCCGCCACCGCGGCTGCCCGAGGTGGCGTTTCTCGGCCGCAGCAACGTGGGCAAGTCCACGTTGCTGAACAGCCTGCTGGGACAGAAGCTGGCCCGCACTTCCGGCACTCCCGGCAGAACGAGGGCCGTGCATTTTTTCGAGGTGGAGGGCCGGATCCTCTTTGTGGATCTGCCCGGCTACGGATTTGCGGAAGCCCCGAAAGCGGTCCAGAGGGGCTGGCAGAAGCTGGTTGAGAGCTATCTGCTCGGCCGCGAGAGTTTGGCGCTGTGCTTCGTGCTGCTCGATGCGCGGCGCGGCTGGATGGAGACGGATCTCCAGCTCAAAGAGTGGCTGGAGCACCACCATCTGCCCTACGCCGTCGTCGCCACGAAGTCGGACAAGCTGAACCGCAAGGAACAAAACGAAAGCCTGAAGGCGATCCGCCGGCATTACCCCGGCGGGGAGCTGTTCTGGTTTTCGGGCCTCACCGGCCAAGGAGTGAAAGAGATTTGGCAAACGATCTGGAAAAGAACAACCCGGTGAACCAGGACCCCGCCACCGAGGAAAAGACGTCCACAGCGGAGTCCCGTGCTGCCGAGACGCCGGCGCGTGAAGGCGCGCCCACGCGGCGCCGCTCGCCGGAGTCGCGCGCCAGGACGGAAACCCCCTCCGCGGCGAAGAACGACTCCGAACCCCGGCCCGCCGCCGTCGAGGAGCGCGCCGAGCCGCAGCCGCAGCGGGCCGAAGCCCAGCCGCAGCGGGAAGCCCCGGCCGAAGAGCCGCCCCGGATGGGCGCCCTCAACCGCCGCGGCAACCTCGACCTCGGCGAGCTGAAGGAGATGTCCATCTCGCGCCTGAACCAGATTGCGCGCGAGCTGGAGATCCCCGGCGTCGCCGGCATGCGCAAGCAGGAGCTGATCTTCAAGATCCTTCAGGCGCAGGCCGAGAAGGCCGGCCTCATCTTCTCCGAAGGCGTCATCGAGGTTCTGCCCGACGGCTTCGGCTTCCTGCGCGCGCCCGAGTACAACTACCTGCCCGGGCCCGACGACGTCTACGTCTCGCCGTCGCAGATCCGCCGGTTCGACCTGCGCACCGGCGACACTGTCAGCGGCCAGATCCGCCCGCCCAAGGAAGGCGAACGCTACTTCGCCCTCATCAAGGTGGACGCCATCAACTTCGAGCCGCCCGAGCAGGCGCGCAACAAGATTTTCTTCGACAACCTCACGCCGCTCTACCCGATGGAGCGGATCCGGCTGGAGACCACGCGCGACAACTACACCGGCCGCATCATGGACATGCTCACGCCGATCGGCAAGGGCCAGCGCGGCCTCATCGTCGCCCCGCCCCGCACGGGCAAGACCATGATGCTGCAATCGATCGCGCACTCCATCGCCACCAACCACCCGGAGATCATCCTCATCGTGCTGCTCATCGACGAGCGCCCCGAGGAGGTCACCGACATGCAGCGCTCGGTGAAGGGCGAGGTGATCAGCTCCACCTTCGACGAGCCGGCGCAGCGCCACGTGCAGGTGGCCGAAATGGTGATCGAGAAGGCCAAGCGCCTGGTCGAGCACAAGCGCGACGTGGTGATCCTGCTCGACTCGATCACCCGCCTGGCGCGCGCCTACAACACGGTGGTGCCGCCCTCGGGCAAGGTGCTGTCCGGCGGCGTCGACTCCAACGCCCTCCAGCGGCCCAAGCGCTTCTTCGGCGCCGCGCGCAACATCGAGGAAGGCGGCTCGCTCACCATCATCGCCACCGCGCTGATCGACACCGGCTCGCGCATGGACGACGTGATCTTTGAAGAGTTCAAGGGCACGGGCAACATGGAGGTGCATCTGGACCGCCGCCTGGTGGACAAGCGCATCTTCCCCGCCATCGACATCAACAAGAGCGGCACCCGCAAGGACGAGCTGCTGATCCCGCGCGAGGAGCTGAACCGCATCTGGATCCTGCGCAAGGTGCTGGCGCCGCTGTCCCCGGTCGAGTCGATCGAGCTGCTGCTCGACAAGCTCGCCAAGACGCGAAACAACGCCGAGTTCCTGGCGTCGATGTCGACGTAAATCGCCCGCCGAAGACCCGAGCAAAACGCCCCGGCAGTGTTTCCCGCTGCCGGGGCGCTTTTCATGCCGGAGGCGCGAGCCTCTGGCGGTGATCGGGCAACGCCCCGGTGATATCGCTGTGCCGTCATCGCGGCACAATGAGGCAATGCCCGCCCGCTGATGCGATCCGCTTTCGCCCGCCTCCAGCGGAGAAGCTGCCGCTATGCAGGGAACGGCGTCTTCTGCGCCAACGCCTGCTGAAGCAGGCGCCGGTACTCCCCGGTGCTGACCTCGATCGCCCCGAACTGCGCCAGATGCGGCGTCCAGTACTGCACGTCGAACAGCGCGAAGCCGGCGTCGCGCAGCCGCTCCAGCAGGGTGACGAGCGCGACCTTCGACATGTCGGTCACCCGGTGAAACTTCGATTCGGCAAAGAACGCGCCGCCCAGATGCACGCCGAAGATCCCGCCTGCCAGCGCGCCCCCCACCCACACCTCGAGCGAGTGCGCCTGGCCCCGGCGGTGCATTTCCTCGTAGACGGCGATCAGCTTCGGCGTCAGCCACACGCCGGGCCGCGCCGCGCACTGCCGCACCACCTCGCCGAACGCCCGGTCCACGCTGATCGCGAAACCGCCCCGCCGGATCGTCCGCCGCAGCGAGGACGGCACGTGAAATGCGTCCAGCGGAATGATGCCGCGCGGGTTTGGCTCATGCCAGGTGAAGGCGCGTTCCCCTTCGTGCCCCATGGGGAAGATTCCCTGCCGGTAGCCTTCCTCAAGCGACTCCGGCGTCACCGTGAACGTCACCTTGACAATGTCCAGCACGCGCGCCCCTCGTTCACCGGACCGCGCATTCCGGGTAGAATGCGCCCATGAAGATTTCCGCCATTCTGGCGATGTCCGTGCTGTGTGCCGCGGCCGCGGATCTGCGGCTCGGCATCGTCGGCACGGACACGTCGCACGTCATCGCGTTTACTTCCATTCTGAACGACCCCGCCAACAAGGATTACGTCCCCGGGGCGCGCGTCGTGGCCGCTTTCAAGGGCGGCAGCCCGGACCTGGCGTCGAGCCGCGACCGCGTGGACAAGTACGCGGCCGAGTTGCAGTCGAAATACGGCGTCGAGATTGTGCCCGACATCGCCACGCTGCTCGGCAAGGTCGACGCCGTGCTGCTCGAAAGCGTCGACGGGCGCGCGCATCTGGCGCAGTTCCGGGAAATCGCGCGCGCGGGCAAGCCCGTGTTCATCGACAAGCCGCTCGCCTCCACGCTGGAAGACGCGCGGGAGATCGCGCGGATTGCGCAGCAATACGGCGTGCGGTGGTTCAGCTCGTCGGCATTGCGGTACTCCTCCCTGCTGCCGGAGCTGAAGATGGAAGGGCTGAGCGGCGCCTTCGTGTGGGGGCCGGGGCCGCTGGAGCCGACGCACCAGCTCGACCTTTCCTGGTACGGCATCCATGCAGTGGAGATTCTGTACACGCTGATGGGCACGGGCTGCGAGGAAGTGACGCGCACCTTCGCGCCGGACGCCGAGATCGTCACCGGACGGTGGAAGGACGGCCGCGTGGCCGCGATTCGCCTCGCGCGGCCCTACGGGGGGTACGGTGCGGTCGCGTTCGCCGGCAAGGAAATCCGGCAGTCGCAGAAAGACCTCTACACCGGCTACCGCGGGCTGGTGGAGCGGATCGTGCAGTTTTTCCAGTCCCGCGTGCCGCCGGTGCCGGAACAGGAAACCCTGGAAATGTTTTCTTTCATGGACGCCGCCCAGCGCAGCCGGGAAGGGGGCGGCGTCCCGGTGAGGCTGCGCTGATCCGGTGGAAACCGACTTTGTCCTGTTCGGCGCCCGCCACTGGGGCGTGATTCTGGCGATCCCCGCCGCCGCGGCGCTGCTGCGGCTCGCCGCCGGCCGGGACCCGGGGCGCGCCCGCCGCATCCGCACCGGCGCGGGCGTCTTCCTCGCCGTCAACGAGCTGGTCTGGTACGCATACCGGCTTTACACCGAGGGCGTGCGCTTCCCCGAAGGCCTGCCGCTGAACCTGTGCGATCTCTCGTTGTGGCTCACCGTCTTCACGCTGCTCACCCTGAACCGCTGGCTCTTCGATGCCACGTGGTTCGCCGGCATCGGCGGCGCCTCGATGGCGGTGCTGACGCCCGAGCTGTGGGCGCCGTTCTGGTCCTACCCGACGATGTACTTCTTCACGGCCCATGGCGGCGTCATCGCCACGCTCGTGTTTCTCGCCTGGTCCGGCCAGGCGCGCCCGCGCCCCGGCGCCATCTGGCGCGCCATGCTGGTGCTGCACGCCTGGGCGGCGTTTGTCGGCGCCTTCAATCTCGTCTTCCACACCAATTACATGTATCTTTGCGAGAAGCCCCGCGCGCCTTCGCTGCTCGACTACATGGGCCCGTGGCCCTGGTACATCCTCTCGGGAGAGCTGGCGGCCTGGGCCGTCTTCGGGCTGCTGGCGCTGCCCTTCGCACGCCGCGCCGTGAAAGAATAGTCCGTGCCATGCGGTTCCTTGCGCCTGTCCTGCTCCTTGCCCTGCTGCCGGCCGCGGCTGCCGAGAAGCCGTTCCTGTTCCGGGAGGACATCTTCCCGCTGGACGCGAAACACAACCACGCCTCCTCGCTTGTCCTTCTGCCGGATGGCGGACTCATGGTCTGCTGGTACCGCGGCTCGGGCGAGCGCACCGCCGACGACGTGCAGGTGATGGCCGCCGTGAAGCCGCGCGGCGAAAAAACGTGGTCGGCGCCTTTTGTTCTGGCCGACGAGCCCGGCTACCCGGACACCAACCCCGTCCTCTTCGTCGACCGCCAGGGAAGGCTGTGGCTGTTCTGGCAGACGATTCTCGCCAACACCTGGGAAAGCGCCATCACCAGCTTCCGCATGGCGGAGAAATACCCGGGCCGCGGCCTGCCCCGGTGGGACCGCGCCGGCCTCGTCCTCCCCAAGCCCGCGCGCATCGAGGAAGCGGCCGCCGCCCTGGCCCTCCGCGCCAAAGGGACGCCGTGGCAGCCCGCGGCGGAGAAGATCGCCGCCATGGCGAAGGACAAGCTCGCCACGCGCCTCGGCTGGATGACGCGCGCGCATCCCGTGCAGTTGCCCTCCGGAAGGATTCTGCTGCCGATGTACTCCGACGGGTTTGACTTCGCCCTTGTGGCCATCAGCGACGACGGCGGCCTCACCTGGCGCGGCTCCGAGCCCATCCAGAGCGTCGCCGGCATCCAGCCCACGTTCGCCATCCGCAAGGACGGCGCGATTGTCGCCTATATGAGAGACAACGGGCCGCCGCCGAAGCGGCTCCAGATGAGCTGGTCCCGGGACCAGGGCGAAACCTGGTCGCCCGCCGTCGACACCGAGATTCCCAACCCGGGCGCCGGGGTCGAGGTCATCAACCTGCGCGACGGCCGCTGGCTGATGATCAACAACGACACGGAGAAAGGCCGCCACTCGCTGGCCCTCACGATCTCCGACGACGAGGGCGCCACATGGAAGTGGAAGCGCCACATCGAGCTGGACACCCGCGCCGACCGGCCCGGCTCCTTCCACTATCCCTCGATCGTCCAGGCCCCGGACGGCACGATCCACGCCAGCTACAGCGTGTTCCTGAACCACATTCCCGAGGGCCAGCCGCGCAAGACCATCCGGTATGCGCATTTCAATCTGGCCTGGGTCGAGCAGGGCGATCCCCGGTAGGCCGCCCGGAATGCCGCGGAAATGCCGGCGGTGTATGATCGCAATTTCAAGGACAATTCCATGCGGATCTCTGCTTTTCTGCTCTCCTGTTTTGCGGGGTGTCTCATGGCCCAGGTGCATACGCGCGGCGCCGGCGTCTACCCCGGCGACCCGCGCGAGGACTTCTCGCCCGTGGCGCGCATTGACTCCACTCTCTACCGGAACCTCGCTCTCCACCGCGCCGCGTGGCATTCCTCCAGTTACGACTACAACCTCACCGCGCAGCTCGTCACCGACGGCATGCGCGAATCGCGGCTGCCCCGGTGGCTCGCTGCGGGCAGCAGCGCGAAGCCCGTCCTCGAAAAGCACGAACGCGAGTGGCTTCTCGACGGCAACTGGGTAACCAGCGTCGACGTCAACGGCCCGCGCGGCTGGGTCCAGGCGGGCTTTCTCGGCGGCGACGGGCCGGCCGCCGTGGACCGCATCGACATCGACGCCCGCCTCAACCTGCGCGACAACGCCGAGGCGGGCTACACGCTCGCCGTCTCCGTCTCCATGGACGGCGCGTCATGGACGCAAGCCGCGCGGCTTGAAAGCAGGGACCGCCCGAAGCGCGAGTTCTTCGCCAGCATCCCGCTTTCGCCCGCCGTGTCGGCGCGCTGGTTCCGCGTGGAATTCGAGGCCGCCTCCGTCACCCAGTGGCGCATCGGCGAAATGACGCCGTATTTTCTCGGCGAGCCGCTGCGGCTGAGCGGCCCGCATCCCTTCGCGAGCGCCTGGAAAAGCGCCGGCGCGGGCGAGGAATGGGTCATGGTGGATCTCGGCGCCGAATGCAGCATCGACCGCTTCGCCCTGCACTGGATCTGGCGCCCCGCCGAAGGCCGCATCCAGATCTCGGCCGACGGCAAGCAGTGGAAGGATGCTGCGCCGCTGCCAGGCCACGCCGCCCTCTCCGATGACATCCGGCTGCCGGCCCCCGTCAAGGCCCGCTACGTCCGCGCGCTGCTGTCGCGGGCTTCCAGCCCGGAGGGCTACATTCTCTCGGAATTCGAGGTCTACGGCGTGGGCGGGCCGGTGTGGTCGCCACGGCCGCAACCGCCGGCCGAAGACGGGCGGCTGCACCTTTCCGGCGGCAACTGGCGCGTCCAGCGGGAAAATCTCGTCAACGCGCGCGGCGAGGCTGTCAGCCGCCCCGGCTTCGCGGACCGGGACTGGATCCCCGCCACGGTCCCGGGCACGGTTCTGGCCTCCTGGCTCAATGTGGGCGCCATTCCGGACCCGAATTACAGCGACAACCAGGTGATGATTTCCGACTCGTTTTTCCATGCCGACTTCTGGTACCGCAATGAATTCACGCCGCCTGTGTCGCTGAAAAACGAGAAAATCTGGCTGAATTTCGACGGAATCAACTGGAAAGCCGAGGTCTGGCTGAACGGCGAATTTCTCGGCCGCATCGACGGTGCGTTCCTGCGCGGCCGCTTCGACGTCTCCGGGCGCCTCCGCCTCGGGGAAAAGAACGCGCTGGCGGTCCGCGTGCTCCGCAACGCCACCCCCGGCAGCGTGAAGGAGAAGACGTTCGAAAACCCGGACAAGAACGGCGGCGCGCTGGGCGCGGACAACCCCACCTTCCACGCCTCCATCGGCTGGGACTGGATCCCGACCATCCGCGGCCGCAACACCGGCATCTGGAACCGGGTCTGGCTGGAGTCCACCGGCCCCGTCACGCTGCGCGACCCGCTGGTTTCGAGCAAGCTGGCAGCGCCGGGCGGCCCGGCCGCGGTCCGGCTCGAATTCATCGCCGAAAACCACGCGCCGCGCCGGGTCGCCGGGTCGCTGAAAGGCTCGTTCGGCGATCACGGCTTTGCGCAGGAAGTGGCGCTCGAGCCGGGCGAGTCGCGCGTCGTCGCCGTCGCCCTGCAAATCGCCAACCCGCGCCTGTGGTGGCCCAACGGCTACGGGGAGCCGTACCTTTACCCCGTGGAGGCCCGCTTTGAAACCGGCGGCGCAGTCTCCGCGCGTGCCGCCTTCCGCGCGGGCGTGCGCGAATTCGCCTATAGCGAGGAAGGCGGGGCGCTGCGCATGTGGATCAACGGCCGGCGCTTCATCCCGCGCGGCGGCAACTGGGGGTTCAGCGAGTCCCTGCTGCGCTACCGCGGCCGCGAGTACGAAGCCGCCGTCCGCTACCACCGCGACATGAATTTCACCATGATCCGCAACTGGGTGGGCATGATCGGCGAGGACGAGTTCTACGACGCCTGCGACCGGCACGGCATCGTCGTCTGGCAGGACTTCTGGCTGGCCAACCCGTGGGACGGCCCCGACCCCGACGACCACCGCATGTTCCTCGAAAACGCGCGCGACCTGGTGAGGCGCATCCGCCGCCACGCCTCCGTCGGCCTCTACTGCGGCCGCAACGAAGGCTTCCCGCCGGCGCCCCTCGACCGCGAACTGCGGCGCATGGTGGCCGAGCTGCACCCCGGCATGCATTACATCAGCAGCTCGGCCGACGAGGTCGTCAGCGGCCACGGCCCGTATCGCGCCATGCCGCTCGAGTTCTATTTCAAGGAGCGCGCCACGCCGAAGTTTCACAGCGAGATGGGCATGCCCAACATCGTCACCTGGGACAGCCTGCGCGAGTTCATTCCGGAAGACCAGGCGTGGCCGCAGGGCAGGCTATGGGGCATCCACGACTTCTGCCTCAACGGCGCCCAGGGCGGCTCGAGCTTCCGCAACATGATCGACCAGCGCTTCGGCGGCGCCCGGGACGCGCGCGAGTGGGTCCGGCTCGCCCAGTTCCTGAACTACGAGGGCTACCGCGCCATGTTCGAGGCGCAGAGCCGCAACCGCATGGGGCTGCTGATCTGGATGAGCCACCCCGCCTGGCCTTCCTTCGTCTGGCAGACCTATGATTACTACCTCGAGCCGACTGCCGCCTATTTCGGCGCGAAGAAGGCGAACGAGCCGTTGCACGTGCAGTGGAACCCGCTCGACAACGCCGTCGAGGTCGTCAATTATCATGCCGGCGATGTCGCCGGCCTTTCCGTCACAGCGCAAATTCTCGGGCTCAATGGTGAGATATTGCGCGAAAATACGGCAGGATTGGACTCCAAAGAGGACTCTGTTTCCCGCCCGTTGACGCTTGATTTTCCGCAGAATCTTCCGCCCGTGTGCTTCATCCGGCTCTCGCTGCGCCGCGGCGGCGAGCTGCTCTCTTCCAACTTCTACTGGCGGAGCTCCGCGGGCGGCGATTTGCGGGCTTTGCGGACGCTGCCGCAGGCCGAACTGGAGTCGGCGACCCGAGTCCGGCGCGAAGGCGGCGCGCGGGTGCTGGAAACGACGCTGCGCAACCGGTCGAAATCGCCCGCCCTGCTGGTCCGGCTCGCGGCCGTGCGCGCGCGAAGCGGGGACCGCATCCTCCCGGCGCTTTATTCGGACAACTATTTCCCGCTCATGCCCGGCGAGTCGGCGGTGATCCGCACGGAGGTCAGCGAAGCCGACTGCCGCGGCGAGGACCCCGCCATCCGGATCGAGGGTTTCAATGTCGCGCCGGCGAACTCGCCCGTGCAGTAATCATCCGGAGTTTGTGCGGACCGGCGCGGCGGGCAAGGCGTCCCAAAGGTGCCGGTCGGCGCCGTTCATGAAGGCCGTGTAGGCGCCGGCCACTTCCCGGTATGGCGCGTCCATCACCGCGCGGCCGTGATGCAGCCATAGCCCGCGGTTGCAGAGCGGGTCGAGCGCCGCGGAAACATGAGACACGCAAACCAGCGTGCAGCCTTTCTCCCGCAGCTCCCGCAGCCGGCGGTGGCACTTTTTCTGGAACGCCGCGTCGCCCACGGCCAGAATCTCGTCGATCAGCAGCACGTCGCACTCGGCGTGCACCGCCACGGCAAACGCGAGCCGCAGGACCAAGCCCGCAGAATACGTGCGGAGCGGCTGGTCCATGTATCCTTGCAGCTCGGCAAACTCGACCATCGTCCCGGCCCGCTGCTTCACCTCTTCCCGGCTCATTCCCAGAATCGCCGCGTACAGGCGCAGGTTTTCCCATCCGGTCAGGTCCGGGTGGAAGCCCGAACCCAGCTCCATCAGCGTGCTCAGCCGCCCGCGGACCTCGACCGTCCCTTCATCCGGCTCCAGCAGGCCCGCCAACACCGCCAGCAGCGTGCTCTTGCCTGCGCCGTTGGCCCCGACCACGGCCAGCCCTTCGCCCCGGGCCAATGACAGGCTTACCTCGTGCAGCGCGTAGAAGCCCTCGTCCTGTTTGCCGGTCAGGCGGTCCCGCAGGTATTGCCGCAGCAGCTTGCGGCTCCCCCGCGGGCGGTAGATCACCGAGACTTTTTCTGCCCGGACAGCCGTCTCCATTTACAAATACCTGTAAAAACGCTTCCTGAAACGCCTGAAAATCAGCCCGCCGATGCAGAGGAAAACGGCGGCGACGAGCGTCATTTTCCACAGCAGCGACGCCGGGGGCGAGCGGTGATACAGGATCACATGCTGCGTGGCCAGCACCAGCGCCGCCACCGGGTTGAACTCATACAGGCTCTTGAACTCCTGCGGCACCATGGCGAAGCTGTAAAAGATCGGCACCAGCCAGAACAGCACGAGGTTGGCCGATTCGACCAGATACCGCACGTCGCGCAGCACCACGTGCAGGCTGCTTGTCGCCAGGCCCAGGCCGTAAATGAAGAGCAGTTCCAGCCCCCAGATCACGGGCAGCCAGAAATAATGCCAGGTCACCGGCAGCCCGTACCAGAGCACGAGCGCCAGAATCAGCATCAGCTGGATGGCCACGTGGATGGTGTTCGACAGCACGGACACCAGTGGCAGCAACGCCGCAGGCATGGGGATGCGCTTCACCAGGGCCGGGTTTTCGGAAATGGAAACCGTCGCGCTGATCCATGCGAGCGTGAAGAAATTGTAGGGAATGAGCCCGCAAAGCACATACAGCGGATAATTCGGGATCCGGCTCTGGAAAATCCTCGTAAAGACAAAGGTCAGCAGCACCACCATGGTGAGCGGGTTCAGCAGCGACCAGAACACGCCGAGGGACATGTTCCGGTAACGGACGCGGAAATCCTTCAGAACCAGCTCGCTGACGACGAAGCCGAGATTGGTGCGCCGCATGGATGGCAATAAGACGAAAACGGACGGCAGCCTGGAACCACGGCGACGGGCGCCGCATGAACTTTTCATGATAGGCAACCATCTCCGCGGCAGGCAAACCCCTTTCCGGCCGGCCTTGACGTTTCCGCCACCCGGCGGCTCATCAAAGTGCGGGCTGCGCGGGACGGCCGCAGGCCTTCCCGCTACGGCGCCGCGGCCTGCCATGCGCCCGGCGAAAGCGGCGGCCGCAGGCGGGCGTTTGTCTCCTCCGGCCGCTTTCCGGTATGCTCAAGATGCTTCGCCTATGAAAACCCTGTTGCGCGTGAAGATCTGTTTTGTCGCGGCCGCCTTCCTGTTGCCCGCCCAGGAGAAGGTCGACCTCGAAGCTGTTTACAAAATCAAGCAGGAAGCGTTTCAGAACTCGCGGGTGATGGACACCCTTCTCTATCTCACCGATGTCCACGGCCCGCGGCTGGCCGGCTCGCCGCGCTACCGCACCGGCGCCGAATGGGTCGTCAAGCAGCTCAAGGAGTGGGGCATCACCGAGGTCCGCCTCGAGCCGTGGGGCGAATTCGGCCGCGGTTGGGAGAACAAGAAGTTCTACGCCGCGATGACAGAGCCCGCCTACATGCCGCTGATCGGCGCCCCGCAGGCGTGGACATCGTCGACCGACGGGCTCGTCTCCGGCGAACCCGTGCTCGCCGCCATCCGCGAGGAAGCCGACCTGGCCAAGTGGCGCGGCAAGCTGGCCGGCAAGATCGTGCTCATCGACCAGCCCCGCGACATCGCTCTGCACGACAAGCCCGACGGGCGCCGCTACAGCGAACAGGAGCTGGCCGAAATCACCCAGGCGCAGCTCGTGCCCTTCGCCCGGCGCCCGCAGCAGACGCCGGGGCAGCCGAATTTCATGCAGATGATGGCGTTCCGCCGCAAGCTGAACGACTTCCTCCGCGAGGAGAAGATCGCCCTCCTCATCCAGAACGGCCGCGGCGATCTGGGCACGTTCTTCACCTCCGGAGGCGGCTCGCGCAACCCCAAGGACCAGCCCGCGCCGCCGGCCATCGTTCTCACCGCCGAGCACTACAACCGCCTCTGGCGCCTGCTCGACCGCAAGGTCCCGGTCCGCATCGAGGCCGAAGTCCGCAACGAGTGGTACGACGCCGACCAGCACAATTTCAACATCATTGCCGAGATCCCCGGCCAGGGCAAGCACAAGGACGAGATCGTGATGATCGGCGCCCACTTCGACACCTGGCACGCCGGCACCGGCGCCACCGACAACAGCGCCGGCTCCGCCGTGATGCTTGAGGTGATGCGCATCCTGAAGAAGCTCGATCTCAAGCTCGACCGCACCGTGCGGCTCGGCCTGTGGGATGCGGAAGAGCAGGGCCTGCTCGGCTCGCGCAACTACGTCACGAAGCACCTGGCCGACCGCGCCACCATGAAGACGCTGCCCGAATACGACAAGTTCAGCGCCTATTACAACGTCGACAATGGCGGCGGCCGCATCCGCGGCATCTACCTTCAGGGCAATGAAATGTGCCGGCCCATCTTCGAGGCCTGGCTCGCTCCGCTGCGCGACCTCGGCGTCACCACCATCTCGATCCGCAACACCGGCGGAACCGACCATCTCAGCTTTGACGCCGTGGGCCTGCCCGGCTTCCAGTTCATCCAGGACCCGCTCGAGTACGACACGCGCACCCACCACACCAACATGGACGTCTACGACCGCATCCCCCGCGAGGACATGATGCAGATGTCCGCCGTGGTGGCCACGCTCGTCGTGCATACCGCCAACCGCGACGAGAAGCTGCCCCGCAAGCCGCGCCCCGAGCCGCGCCCGCAGCAGGGGCCGATGTCCTTCTGACCCTCGCGTTCATTCGAGAAGCGCGTCCACGGCTGCCCGCGTGATCGGGTGATAGCCGGGACGCGCTTTTTCATAGATCTTCCGCGCCCGCTCAAGCCCTTCCGGCGTCCTGGCCAGCTCCTCGTATAGCGGCTTGACGTACTTGCGCCGCCCGACTTCCGCCAGAAACCGCTCCAGCCGGCCCCAGGCCGCCTCGTAGCGGTTCCGCACGGCCATCAGCAGCCACTGGGCCGCGATCTCGCTGTTGCCCGTTTCGGTGAGCTTCCAGCGCCGGTCGAGCGCGGCCATCTCGTCTGGCGGCATCCGATCCGGCAACGATCGCAGCCAGTGCAGCCATTCCTGGGTCGCCCAGCCGGGGCGCGGCTCGCTTTCGAAATCATATTGGACGCGCGGCGCATCAGCGGGCAGCCCCGGCCTGTGGAGCCACGCGGCCAGGTCGAGCTGCGGAAATGCGCGCCGCAGCTCGGCCGCGAAATCCTCCGTGGTGATCGAGCGGAATGCGAATTTGTCGAAGTACCCGCGCAGCCACGCGTCCCACCGCTCGCGCCCGAGCGTTTCCTCCAGATGGCGAAGCAAGAGCGCCCCCTTGATATAGGGCACCTGGGTGAGACCTTCGTCCGGGTCCCTGCCGGCGAGGTCGAGCACGAGCTTCTGGTCGGCTTCGGGCATCCGCCTGAGTTCTTCTTCCAGCTCTTCCACCTCCACCGCCATCTCCATCTCGCTGCGGGCGCGCCCGTAGAGCGCCTCCTGGATGCGCCGTTCGATGTACGTGGTGAAGCCCTCGTTGAGCCAGAAGTCGTTCCAGGTGGCGTTGGTCACCAGGTTGCCGGACCAGGAGTGGGCCAGCTCGTGCGCGATCAGCGACACGAGGCTTCCGTCGCCGGCGATCACCGTGGGCGTGACAAAAGTGAGACAGGGGTTTTCCATCCCGCCGAACGGCGCCGACGGCGGAAGAACGAGGATGTCATAGCGCCCCCAGCGGTAGGGGCCGTACAGCGCCTCCGCCGCCTGCACCATCTCCTCGACATCGGCGAACTCGCGCGCGGCCTTGTCGAGCACCGGCGGCTCCGCCCACACGCCGCAGCGCGGACTCAAGGCTCGGAATTCGAGGTCGCCCACCGCCAGCGCCATCAGGTAGGAAGGCACGGGCCACGGCATGTGGAAGTGGCCGTCGCGCACGCGCCGCGCCGCCATCAGCGTGCGCAACGGCGCCGGCGCATGGATGCGGGCGGAGAAGGTGGCGCGCACGGCGGGCGTGTCTTGCAACGGAATCCAGCTGCGCGCGTGAATCGCCTGGGACTGCGAATAGAGCAACGGGTGGCGCTTGCCCGCTGTCTGGCCCGGCTCGAGCCACTGAAGGCCGCTTGCCTCGGGCGATGTCTCGTATTCGATCACCACGCTGCGCGCGCCCGGCTCGAGAGTGATTTCCAGGGGCGCGCCGAGGATGGGGTCGCGGTCTCCGAGCCGGAAATTGTCCGTGCGCCCGTTCACGCTGCGAATGAGAAGGTCGCGCGTGTCGAGCACCAGCCTGCCGCCTGCCGGCTCCAGCACAAGCGTGGCCGTACCGTGCAGCCGCCGTGCGCTGAAAGAAACCGCGAGGTCCAGTTCGATATGGCGCACGCGCGACTCGCCGAAGTTGGCGCGGGAGTGGACGTCGGCAACAATCATTACCGCCATTCTGGCCCGAAACGGCCCGGCAGCGGCGGCGCCGGGTGTGTTAGTTTCAACGGTTGCATGCAGCAGAGCTCCACGGGCCGGCTCACCTCGCTTGATGTTTTCCGCGGCTTCACCATCGCCTCGATGATCCTGGTCAACAACCCGGGCTCGTCGCCGTCGTATGCGCAACTCGAACACGCCGAGTGGCACGGCTGGACGTTCACCGATACCGTCTTCCCGTTCTTCCTCTGGATCGTGGGCGTGGCGATGACGCTGTCGACGGCGCGGCGCATGGAGAAGGGCCAGTCGCGCGCCGACCTGCTGCGCCACGCCGTCTGGCGCGCCGCCATCCTGTTCCTTCTCGGCGTGTTCGTCCCCGCCTTGCCGGACATCCACCTCGCCACCATCCGCATTCCCGGCGTGCTGCAACGCATCGCCGTCTGCTACCTGGCCGCGTTTCTCATCTTCCTCTACACGAAGGTGCGCGGCCAGATTGCATGGATTCTCGGGCTGAACGCCGTCTATCTGGGGCTCATGCTGTTCTACCCCACGCCCGGCTGCGGCGCCGGTTCCTGGTCGATGGACTGCAACTTCGCCCGCTACGTCGACTCGCTTTTCCTCAGCGGGCATATGTGGCGGCACACGCGAGACTGGGATCCCGAAGGCATCGTCAGCACGCTTCCGGCGATTTCCACCGTGCTGTTCGGAGCGCTGGCGGGCCACGTGCTGCGCCATTTCTCCTGGCACGCCGCGCGGCTTCAGGTCTTCGTTTTCGCGGGCAGCGGGCTTGCCGCCGCCGGGCAGGTTCTTTCCATTTGGGTTCCCATCAACAAAAACCTGTGGACGCCGTCATTCGCGTTTTTCATGGCCGGGCTCGCCATGCTCGCCTTCGCCTTCTGGTACTGGCTCGTCGAGGTGCGCGGCCTTGGGGGCTGGTTCCGCTTTTTCGAGATTTACGGCTCGAACGCGATCCTCGTCTATCTCTTGTCGGGTATTCTGGCGCGCGCGGCCGACGCGGCGGGCTTCCATCGCTGGTGGTACGAAAACGTCTGCCTGGCGCTGGCCGCGCAGCCGAAAAACGCCAGCGTGCTGTACGCGCTCACCCACGTGTTCGCGCTCTGGCTGGTGGCGTGGGCGCTGTGGCGCAAGCGTTGGTTCGTCAGGTTCTGACGGCGCCGCGCCGTGCGGCAGCCAGCCGCTCCGCCATGCGGAACGCGGCGGCAAAGCTCGCCGCCGAAGCCACGCCCTTGCCGGCGATATCGAACGCCGTGCCGTGATCGACGCTGGTGCGGATGATGGGCAGGCCCAGCGTCACGTTCACGCCGCCTTCGAAGTCCAGCAGCTTGAGCGGAATGTGCCCCTGGTCGTGATACATGCAGACCACCGCGTCGTAGCGGCCGCGCCGCGCCGCAAGATAGAACACCGTGTCCGGGGGCAGCGGGCCTTCCACCGGCCAGCCCTGCGCCTGCGCCCACTGCACCGCGGGCGCGATGATGCGGATCTCCTCGTCGCCGAACGCGCCGCCTTCCCCCGCATGCGGGTTCAGCCCGGCCACGGCGATTCGCGCCCCGGGCTTCAGGCCGAGCACCGCTTCGCAGGTCAGCGCGAGGATCCGCCGCAGCCGCTCCGGCGAGACGCGCTCGATGGCCTCGCGCAGCGAGCAGTGCGTGCTCACGTGCGTCACCATCAGCTGCTCGCTGGCGAGCAGAATGGTGACGTCGGCGGCGCCGCAGATCTCGCCGAGCAACTCGGTGTGCCCGGTGAAGCTCGGGTCAGTCAACTGGATGGCCTGCTTGTTCACGGGCAGGGTGACGATGGCGTCGATCTCGCCCGCCAGGGCCGCGCGCGCCGCGCGCACCACCGCTTCCCGCGCGGCGCGGCCCGCAGCCGCGCTCAGCTTGCCGGGGGCGATGTCTTCGGCGCGCAGCAGGCCCAGATCGATCACGTTCAGCGCGCCGGGCGCGGCCTCGCCGGGGGCGCGGATGATGCGAAGCGGCACGCCGCAGCCAGGCAGCGCGTTGTAATGCTCCAGCGCCGCGGCCTCTCCGTAGACCACGAAGCGGCGCGGCGCCAGCTCGTCGCGCCAAGCTTTCAGCACAATCTCCGGGCCGACGCCGTTGGCGTCGCCCATGGTCACGCCGATCATGTTCTCGCCCGCTCCCGCTTCCCCATTCTCGCCTGCCGGGCCGCGCCACGCCACATCGGGGCATCCTGCATCAGCGGGCCCGCCGGCGCGGCGGAGCATCGGGATCCCTGCCCGGGCGCGAATGACGCAAAAAGAGGCGGGGCGGTTCGGGACCGCCCCGCCTCGCGCATGGCCCGGAGTCAGTCCAGCTTCCTGAAGCACAGGAACCAGTCCACGCAGCGGACCTTCGGGTCTTTCGTCTCCATCCGCTCTTTGGCCGCGCCGCAGGAGCCGGGCGGCGGGACAATCACTTCTTCGCCGGGCTGCCAGTCGGCGGGCGTGGCCACGCCATGCTTGTCCGATGTCTGCAAGGCGATCAGCAGCCGCTTCAGCTCCTGGAAGTTGCGTCCGGCGCTGAGCGGGTAGTAAAGAATGGCGCGGATCTTCGACTCGGGGTCGATGAAGAACACCGCGCGCACGGCCTGTGTCGTGCTCGCCGAAGGTTGCAGCATCCCGTAGAGGCGCGAAACCTCCATCTTGAGGTCGGAGATCACCGGGAAGGTGACCTCGACGCCCTTCATGCCGCGGAATTCGATCTTCTCTTTGATGGTGCGCAGCCAGGCGATGTGGCTGTAGGTGCTGTCGATGGAAAGGCCGAGCAGCTCGCAATTGAGCTTCCGGAATTCCTCCTGCATCGAAGCGAAAGTCATGAATTCCGTGGTGCAAACCGGGGTGAAATCGGCCGGGTGGCTGAAAAAAATCACCCATTTGCCCTTGAAATCATGAGGGAAATGGACTGGTCCCTGCGTGGTTTCCGCGTGAAATTCCGGCGCGGGTTCGCCAATCAGAGGAAGGCGGTTGACGGTTGCAGTTTCGTTCATGGAATGAACCTCCTGTAGTGTAAAGATACACGAGACGTCCGTATGTGACCTATGGGTCCGATAGGAGCGGGCGGGGACGCCCAGGGCGGCAATGCCTTCCCGGCGAGTACCGGCGGCGCGCCTCCGGCACGCCGGAAGGGGCGAAGATTCGTTGCGGGCCATGCCGGCTCCGGCGGCGGCTGGTGCCCGGGGCGGGGTTCGAACCCGCACGGCCCTTTCGGGCCAACGGATTTTAAGTCCGTTGCGTCTGCCGGTTTCGCCACCCGGGCGCGCGCAGGGCCGACAGCGTCATTCCCAATGTAACCCAGCCTGCCGTCGGCCCGGCGAATTGCGTCTGCGGGGGGCGAGCGGCGCGGAATGCGCCCGCCGTCAGCGCTTCTGCGCCACCAGCCGGACGACGCGCCCGCGGGCCTCGTTGGCGTTGCCCCACTCGGCGGGCATGGGGCGGTCCTCGTATCGGAGAATGCGGAGCCGGCCGTAGAGATTCAGCAGCTGGTTGTCATGGAAGCCTGCTGCGGTGTCGAGGGCGGAGCCGCCGGCGAGCCCTTCCACGTGGCGGCCTTCAATCAGCAGCAGCCCGCCCGGCTTCAGCGCGTCAATGAATTTTTTCGCCGCGCGCACGGCCAGCGGCTCTGTATACAGGCAGAGGATCAGGTCGTAGTGAGCGCGCGGCAGGGCCATGCGTTCCACATCGCCGACCCGCGCATCCAGCTCTGCCTTGAGCTGCGCGGCTTCTTCGCGGGCGCGCTTCACCGCAGCCGGGGACAGATCGATTCCGGTTACTTTCCAGCCCTTGCGCGCCAGGTAGATCGCGTTGCGTCCGTTGCCCATGCCCGCATCCAGCGCTGTTCCTGGCGCCAGATTGGCGGTCGTCTCGAGCACCAGCGCGCTGGGATTGACAGGCACCCTGGCGTCGGGGTTCAGGTAGATCTGGTCCCAGGACTGGGGGGCGCGTTTCGGCGGCTGCGCAGAGAGCGCCGCCGCGGACAGGACGGCCGCAAGAGCGGGCAGAAGCCTCATGCACTACTCCACTACGATGTCGGTGAGCCAATAGTTCAGGTCATTCACATTGACCGTGGCGCGGATCACCGCTCCCTCTTTCAGCCTGGCGAAATCCTCCTCGCGGGGCACGGGAAACTCCATCGTCATCGCTTCCATCCACCCTTCGATCTTTTCGTGCGCGATGGAAGCCACGCGCGCCTCCGGCCGCAGCCGCAGCACCTTGCCGCGGAGCTGATACTTCTGTTTCGGCTCCCCGTAGTCGAATTTGGGCTGGCGCTTGCCGCCGCAGGCGGCGGCCAGCAGGGCAAGGGGCACAATCCATTCACGGCGGTTCATCACAAGGGCGCCTCCGGAAGTCAATCTTACTTGTATGCGGCCATGCCCGTCAGCCGTTCGCCGATCACGAGCGCGTGGATGTGATCCGTGCCCTCGTACGTCTTCACGGACTCGAGGTTGCACATGTGGCGCATGATGGGGTAGTCGTCGACGATCCCGTTGGCCCCGAGCAGGTCCCGCGCCAGGCGCGCGCACTCGAGCGCCATGGCGACATTGTTGCGCTTGAGCATGGAGATGTGGGCGAAGTCGAGCCGGCCCTGGTCTTTCAGGCGCCCGCAGTGCAGCGCAAGCAGCTGCCCTTTGACCACCTCGGTCGCCATCCAGGCGAGCTTCTCCTGCACCAGCTGGTGCGTGGCGATTGGCCGGTTGTCGAACTGCTTGCGCTCGATCGCGTACCGGCGGGCCGTTTCCAGGCACTCCATCGCCGGCCCCAGCACGCCCCAGCCGATGCCGTAGCGCGCCTGCGACAGGCAGGACAGCGCCGCTTTCAGCCCGATCGCCTCCGGCAGCCGCATCGATTCGGGAACCCGGCAGTCGCTGAATGACAGCGACGATGTCACCGAAGCGCGCATCGACATCTTGCCGTGGATGTCCGATGTACGGTATCCGGGCGTGCCCTGTTCCACCAGGAAGCCGCGGATGCCTTCCGCCGTGCGCGCCCAGACCACCGCGATGTGCGCCACGCTGCCGTTGGTGATCCACGTTTTCTCGCCGTTCAGCACCCATGCGTCCCCGTCGCGCACGGCCGTGGTCGTCATGCCGCCCGGGTTCGACCCGAAGCCCGGCTCGGTGAGGCCGAAGCAGCCGATGAACTCGCCCGTGGCCAGCTTGGGCAGAAACTTCTTCTTCTGTTCCTCGCTGCCGTAGGAAAGGATGGGGTACATGACCAGCGCGCCCTGCACGGAGGCGAAGCTGCGCAGGCCCGAGTCGCCGCGCTCGAGCTCCTGCATGATGAGCCCGTACTCCACGTTCGTCATGCCGGCCGCGCCGTAGCCTTCCAGGTTCGCGCCCAGGAAGCCCATTTCGCCCATTTCCGGCACGAGTTCCAGCGGGAAGCGCCCCTGGGTGTAACAGTCCCTGATGATCGGGATCACGCGGTCTTCCACCCATTGCCGGGTCGTCTGCCGGACGAGCTTTTCTTCGTCGGAAAGCTGGGAATCCAGCAGCAGATAGTCGAAACCCTGGAATGCGGCCATATTCCTTTATGGTAAGCCGAGCGCCGGGGTGAGAATTTTGTCTCCGCCGGCCGACCCTATTTGCAGGCAGCAATGCTTGGCGTAGCTCTCCTGCTCCTCACCCTCGGCGCCCCGGCCGAGGCCGACCGCGGTTATCAGGCCCTGCGGGAGGGCCGCTACGATGAAGCGGTTGCGGCCTTTGAGCGCGCTCTGGAGCTCGATCCCGGCTTGCGCCATGTGCGCAAGGATCTGGCCTACACGCTTCTGCGCCGCGGCGACCGGGAGGAAGCCCGCGAGCACTTCAACCGCCTGCGCAAGGAGGATCCCGCCGACGAAACGTCGGCGCTCGAGTACGCCTTCCTGTGTTACGAGACGCGCCAGGTGCAGGAGGCGCGCCGCGTGTTTCACGGGTTGCGGCTCGCCGCGCGGGACCCGGGCGTGCGCCAGACCGCGGAAGAGGCCTTCGAGCGGGTCGACCGTCCCCTGCGCGAGGGCATCGCCCGCTGGAGCGAGGCCGTGCTGCGCGCGCCGCAGCAGTGGTCGGCGCACGAGGAGCTGGCGCAGCTGGCCGAGATGCGCGACGAGCTCACTCTCGCCGCCGAGCACTATGAACTCGCCTGGAAGCTGCGCCCGCAGAAGCTGGAATTGCTGCTGAGCCTCGCCCGCGTGTGGCGCGAGCTGGGCCGCGAAGACCAGGCCCGCGCAGCGCTGGCCACGGCCTGGCGGCGCGGCTCGACCCGCGTCAGCGAGCAGGCGCGCGAAATGCTGCGCGGGAATACGCCGGAGGACAACGCGCCGGAGCTCGCCATCGCCGCCGAACCTCGAACCGCCGAAGTCGCTTCCTCGCCGCCGCTTCCCCCTTACGAGATGGGCGAGCGCTCGCTTGCAGGAAGCTACCTTCAGGACGCCTACCGCTATTTCCGCCTCGCGGTCGAGGAGGAGCCGGACAACGCGCGGGCGCAATACATGCTGGGCGTCACGGCCAACCTGCTGAAGCGCGACGAGGAGGCGCTTCGCTGGTTCGCCCGGGCGCGGCGCGCGTCCGACCCGGAAATTGCAGCCAAGGCCCGCGAGAGCTACCTGGCGTTGATCCCCAGGTACAGCCGCTTCACCACCGACGTCTGGACCATTCCTTTTTATTCCTCGCGGTGGCGCGGCGCGTTCGCCTTCGGGCAGGTGAAAGGGCAGTGGCGCACGCACCGGCTGCCCGTTTCTCCCTATCTCTCGTTGCGGTTTGTGGGAGACACGGCGGGTGCGCGGCAGGCGGCGCGCGCCGCTCTGCCGCTCTATCTGAGCGAGAAGAGCGTCATCGCGGCGGTGGGCGCCTCGCGGGTGCTGCACCCGACGACTTTTGCATGGTTCGAGGCCGGCAGGTCATTCGCCTATGGCGAACAACGCTATTACGAATCCCGCTCCCGCTGGGATGCGCGGGGCGGCGTGGCTTTGCTCAAGGGCTGGGGAAATCTCCTCGGAGGCGCGCGAAAGGGCTGGTTCCACGAAGTGAACCTCGATGGCGTCTATGCCTCGCGGTTCCGTCATGATGTGCTCGTCTACGCCCAGAACCGCACCGGGTTCACGCTGCCTGCGGCGTGGTCCGGAACGCAGGGGCAGGTCTATCTCGTTTGGAACTTCACGGCGGACACGCGCGGCGAATACTGGGGCAACGCCGCGGAAGCGGGGATCGGGTTCCGCCTCCGTTCGCCCGTTTTCCCCGCAGGGATGAGCTGGCGCGCGGAATTTGTGCGCGGCGCGCATTTGCGCAACGGGAGCAATCCCTGGGGGCCGAATTATTGGGATTTCCGCTCGGGTATCTGGTATGCGCACACACGCTATTAGCTTTCTGGTTGGCGCGGTTGTGGCAGCGGCCAGCCCGCTGCCGGCGGGCTGGCAGCGCGTGCTCGAATCCGCCGGGATGGATGCCGCCCGGGTCGTGTGGCTCGAAGGCGACTCGGCGGCGGCGCGCGCGGCCGGCTTCATTCCGTCTTCCGAGCGCGTCGAGGTTCGCAGCGTGACGGACACCTTCCAGCCCTCTCTGCGGATCTTCTGGGAAAAACCGGCAAGCGTGGCCCGCTTCCAGGTTCCAGGCCACGCCACCGTGTTTACTCGCGAGCGCTGGACCGGCGCGCCTTTGGCGGCAGGCTACCGCGAGGGCGGCCGCATTGTCATCTGGACGGCCACGCCCGTTGGCGAGAAAGGTTACGAGCGCTATCCGTATCTGGCGCAGGCGCTGGCGGAGCTGGGCCTGGAGCCGCGCGTGGAGACGCGCAACCTGTGGGCGTTTTTCGATTCCTCCTACCGCCTGCGCGCCGACCCGGAATATCTGGCCGCCCGGTGGCGGCGCTCCGGCATTGGCGCCATTCACGTCGCCGCGTGGCACTACTGGGAACGGGATGCCGCGCGCGACGCCTGGCTCGAACGGCTCATCGACGCCTGCCACCGCCGCGCGATTCACGTCTACGCCTGGCTCGAGCTGCCGCATGTGAGCGACGCCTTCTGGGACAGCCATCCGGAATGGCGCGAGAAGACCGCCGCGGGCCAGGATGCCCATCTCGACTGGCGCAAGCTCATGAACCTGGCCGACCCGGATTGCGCGGCCGCCGTCGAGGCCGGCCTGAAGCAGTTGCTCGCCCGGTTCGACTGGGACGGCGTCAACCTGGCGGAGCTGTATTTCGAGTCGCTTGAAGGCTATGTGAACCCGGCGCGGTTCACGCCGTTCAACGAAACCGTGCGCCGGGAATTCCAGGCCGAGGCGGGCGTGGATCCGGTCGAATTCTACAAGCCCGCCTCGCGCTTCTATCATTACCGGGACAACAGGCCATTGCGGCAGTTTCTGGACTACCGCGCCCGGCTCGCGCACCGCTTGCAGATCGGGTGGCTTGAAAGACTCCGGCGCATCGCGGACGAGCGCGGCGCGCTCGACATCGTCCTGACGCATGTCGACGACCGGTTCGACACGACCATGCGCGATTGCCTCGGCGCCGACGCAGCCGCTCTGCTGCCTGAGGCGGCCCGCTTTCAGGCAACCTTCCTGGTGGAGGACCCGGCGACGATCTGGAATCTGGGGCCCGAACGCTACGCCGAACTGGCGCGCCGCTACGGCCCGGTCACGCCGCCCGGGGTGCGGCTTGGCGCCGACATCAACATTGTGGAGCGCTACCAGGACGTCTATCCCACCCGCCAGCAGACTGGCGGAGAACTGTTCCAGTTGCTGCACTGGGCGGCGAAGTCGTTCCAGCAGGTGGCCATTTACTTCGAAAGCTCGATCCTGAACCCGGACTGGGGTTTGCTCGGGGCGTCGGCCGCCGCCGCGCGGTGGAAGGAAGAGCCGGGAGGCGCGCTCGTGATCGAGTCCTCAGCCCCTGTGGCCGTCCGGTGGTCTGGCTGTGCACTGGTGGACGGGAAGCTTTGGCCGATGTGGAGCCAGGGCCGCCTCCTCGTCCCGCCGGGCACGCGGCGCATCGAGCCGTGCACCGCCGAGCTGCCGCCCGCGCTTGAGGATTTCAACGGAACCATCCTCGTGGCGGAGAACTTCGACGGGCTTTGGCGGATCGAGTACGAGAGCCGGGCCCGCGCCATCGCCGTTCTCGGCGGGGGCCGCGGGGTGCGCTACTTCCCGCCGGGTCGCCATCAGGTGTGGCTGAATTGAGCCGGCGCGGCGTCCGCGCGC
>Ga0272446_1000079_pt1 | contig 123481 bp, 86 predicted proteins | sample YNPCB0061_FD_194587 | JGI IMG/M metagenome (GOLD analysis project Ga0272446, IMG submission 194587) | Hot spring microbial mat communities from Yellowstone National Park, WY, United States - YNP-CB-006-1 | ecosystem: Environmental > Aquatic > Thermal springs > Hot (42-90C) > Sediment | place...
AATCTCCTTTACGAGGTCAGAACGCCTCACATAACCGATCCAGCCTGTGACCTGTCTACTCCGAGAAAATCCCTTCTCTCGGAGCTTATCCCGCCCGAGCCTACTCATTCATACCATCTCCTTTTTCTCAATTCTACTGGTTTCGGGACGCGCGCATTCCGATGCGCGTTGCCGGTCCCCGTTTTCCGCCGGCAACCAGCCGGGCGGCTCGCGGAGTGCAGAGTGTTCTTCCGCGCCGGGAGCCGGCCATCGCGAGCGGCGGATGCGCCGGGCGCGGCGTCCGCTGATAATGTGGAAGGTACGTTCCATGCCTGAACATCCACTGCCGCCGCTACCTCCGGAGGCTTTGCGCCGCACTTGCGATCCGGCCTCTTTCGATTTCGAAACTACGGCTGCGCTTCCCGCCTTGCAAGAGGTGTTGGGCCAGCCGCGCGCCGTGGCGGCGCTGGAGTTCGGCGCGGGCATTGCCAGCCACGGATTCAATCTCTTCGCGTTGGGTGTGCCCGGTTCGGGGAAGACCACGCTGATCCGCGGCTATCTGGAGCGCCGCGCCGCCGGTCTGCCGGCGCCTCCGGATCTTTGCTACGTCAACAACTTCGCGGACCCCCGCCGTCCCGTGCCGCTTCGCCTGCCGCCCGGCATGGCAGTCGAGCTGAAAAAAGATGTGGCGGCCCTGATTGACGAGTTGAAGACCGCCATCCCGCGGGCGTTCGAAGCCAAGGAATACATCGCCCAGCGCGACCAGATTGTCCGCGAGCTGGAAGAACGCCGCCGCGAGGAGTTGGCCCGCATGGAACAGCGCGTCACCGCCTCCGGCTTGCAGTTGGTGAAGACGCCGGGCGGCTTGATGCTGGTTCCCGCGGCCGACGGGCGTCCGATGACGGATCAAGAGATCGAGGCGCTTTCGGCGGAACGGAAAGAACAGTTGCTGGCGGCCCGCCAGTTCCTGGAACGGGAAATCGAGGAGCGTGCGCGGTCCATCCGCGAGCTGGAAAAGGGAGCGCGGGACGCGCTTCAGGCTCTCGATACGGACACCGCGGCCTTCGCGGCGCGGCACGTGATGGAGGACCTGCGCGCCCGCTACCGGGAGCAGAACGCGGTGCTGGAGTTTCTGGAAGCTTTGCAGTCCGACATCATCTCGCACGCCGACGATTTCCGGAAAGGCAAGGAGGCAGAGGCGCAGACGCCGCCCGTCCCTTCGCCCACGGGTCCGCCACCGCTGATGGCGGAGCCGCTGAGCTCCCGTTACGCGGTGAATGTGCCGGTCGACAACTCGGCGCTGGCGGGCGCGCCGGTCGTCGTCGAGTCCAACCCCACCTATCACAACCTCACCGGCCGGATTGAACACCAGGCCACCTGGACCGGGGCGGTCACCCACTTCACGATGATCAAGCCCGGCGCGCTGCACCGCGCCAATGGCGGCTACCTGATGATTCCGGCACGCGAGTGCCTGTTGAACCCGTTCGCCTGGGAGGGTCTCAAACGCGCGCTGAAGGACCGGATGCTCCGCATCGAGGAACTCGGCGCGCAGCTCAGCCTGATCAGCACGGTGACGCTGGATCCGGGGCCGGTGCCGCTGGACGTGAAAGTGGTGCTGACCGGGAGCCCGCTGCTCTACTATCTGCTGTACGCCTATGACGAAGACTTCCAGAAGCTGTTCAAGGTGAAGGCGGAATTTACGACGCACATGGAGCGCACGCCCGACGCCGAGCGCGCCTACGCGCTGTTCGTGGCTACCATCACCGAACAGGAACGCTTCCTGCCGTTTGACCGTGGGGCGGTGGCGCGGGTGGTCGAATATGGCTCGCGGGCGGCGGCCGATCAGGACAAGCTGTCCACACGCTTTGGCGACATCGCCGACCTGATTCGGGAGGCGGCCCACCGCGCCGCGCAGAACGCCCATCAGACCGTCACCGCGCAGGATGTCCGCGCCGCAGAGGAAGCCCGCCGCTTTCGCGACAGCCTGATGGAAGAACGGATGCGCGAAGCGATCCTGAAGGGCACGGTGCTGGTGGATACCGAGGGCGCCGCGGCCGGCCGCATTAACGGGCTGACCGTGTTGAGTCTGGGGGATTACGCCTTCGGCTCGCCGGCGCGTTTAACCGCCACGGTGGGACCCGGCCGGCGCGGGGTGGTCAGCATCGAAAGGGAAGTGGAGCTCAGTGGGCCGATTCATGGCAAGGGTGTCTTGATTCTGAGCGGGTATCTGCTTCGCCAATACGGGCAGAGCGCGCCGCTCAGCCTCTCGGCCAGTCTGGTGTTCGAACAGTCCTACGGCATGGTGGAAGGCGATAGCGCATCGCTCGCGGAACTGTGCGTACTGTTGTCGGCGATTTCCGGTGCGCCCCTGCGGCAGGACATTGCAGTGACCGGTTCGGTCAACCAGCATGGGGAGGTCCAGCCGGTCGGGGGCGTCACCGAGAAGATCGAGGGCTTCTTCGAGGTCTGCCGGGCGCGCGGATTCACCGGCACGCAGGGGGTGCTGGTTCCCGAGCCGAACCGCCGTCACATCCAGCTCCGGGATGAGGTCGTGGAAGCGGTCCGCGCCGGGCAGTTCCACGTGTGGACGGCGCGTACGGTGAACGAAGCCTTGGAACTGCTCACGGGCACGCCCGCGGGCGTGTCCGAAGACGGGGGCCGCTTTCCGGAGGGGAGCCTGCACCGCACCGTGGCGGACCAGCTCCAACGGTACGCCGAAACGTTGAAAGCGAGCGTGGGCGGCGAGGAAAAGAAGAATTTGGCGTAGCTAAACTAAAGCGTGCGCCACCAGGCGCGGTGGCGCACCCTTCAAGGTGCAGGGGAACTTCAGTTCCCCACCGGCCCCACGTGGGGCCGGTCCCCGACCGGCCGAACCGCGCGCAAGAAGCGCAACGAAAGTTGCGCTGCACGCTGAAGCGTGCGCTACCACGATCGGCGGCGTGCGGTAACTGCGGGTCGTCTTGCGCGCCCTTTCCCCTTTGGGTCAGGCCAGTGGGATGCCGCGTTTCCAGTGGTCTTCAAACAGGCCGCTCATGGCCTCGCCCATCCCTTCGTGGTCAAAGACTACGGCGGTCCAAGAGGGGCGGGTGAGCACGGGGTCGAGCAGGGCAATCATGCCGCGCCGGCCGTCGAACACTGCCAGTTTCATCGGCAGGGACTCCGCCTGGCGCACGTCGACGCCGACGGCGATGTATTCGCCCAGGCGCAGGCGATGCGCTTCATCGAGGGCGCCGGCTTCCATCAACAGGCGGCACGTCACACCGCGGGCCCGCGCCAGCTTTACCAGCTTTTCGTCCAGCGGATCGACGGCGTACGGCGGGCGCGAGAACTCGACGTATTCGCGCTCGACTTCCCCCAGCATCCGCCGGTATTCGGCCGCCGTTTGCGACGGTTCGGCTACGATGCGCAGGAAATCCAGGGTGCCGCGGCCTCCTTGGCCGTTGGCGAACAACACGCCCAAATCCTCAATCAACCCGGTAGCGTAGCGGTGCTGGTCCGTCAGCTCCTGCTCCAGCAGTTGCCGGCGCCGCGCCAGATAACTGGGGATCGCCAGCGTGGGCTCCACTGCGGAAAACAGTTTGGTTTTTTCCTGGATAACGCGCGCGAATCCCTTCTCCACCAGGCTGTCCAGCACTTCGTAGATCTTCTGCCGGGGGACGTGCGCCCGCGCGGCCAGTTCCAGCGCTTTAAAGCGCGGATGCCCCAGCAGCACCAGATAGGAACGCGATTCGTACGCGTTCAGGCCCAGGTTCTGCAACCGCCGCCAGGACCGCTCGAATTCCACTCCGCCGATATCATCCCCCATGTAAGCGCCTCCGGATCCTGTCCCGTGACGAAACCGGAACCCAAAGTATATACTGAACCACCGTGTTTCGTGATTTCATTTTCCAAGACCAAGTCGCCGTGATTACGGGGGGAGGCACGGGGCTGGGCCGCGCCTTTTCCCTGCGTTTCGCCGAGCTCGGCGCGCGCGTGGTGCTTGCCAGCCGCAATCCGGAGCACCTGGCCGCGACGCGCGACGAGATTCGCCGCGCCGGCGGCCAGGCGCTGGCGGTGACCGGCGACGTGCGCAAGCCCGAGGAGGTCGAGGCGGTCATGCGCGCCGCCAAGGACGAGTTCGGAGGAATCGACATCCTGATCAACAACGCCGCCGGAAACTTCCTGTGCCGCGCCGAAAAGCTCAGCTACAACGGCTGGCGTTCGGTGGTCGACATTGTGCTCAACGGCACGTTCTATTGCTGCCGGGCCGCCTTTCCGTACCTGCGCGAGCGCCAGCCGGGACGCATTTTGAACATTCTGGCTACCTACGCGGCCGGCGCCAGTCCCGGCACCGTGCATTCGGCGGCGGCCAAGGCCGGCGTGCTGGCGCTGACGCGCACGCTCGCCGTCGAGTGGGCCGAGTACGGCATCCAGGTGAAAGCCATCGCGCCCGGCCTGTTTCCGACGCCGGGAGCGGCCGAACGCCTCTGGCCGGGCGACCCGGCCCAGCAGGAGGCGCGCATGCGGGAACTGATCCCCGCCGGGCGCGCTGGCCGTCACGACGAACTCGCCAACCTGGCGGCTTACCTGTGCTCTCCCTACGCCAACTATATTACCGGGGAAGCCGTCGTGATGGACGGCGGCATGAGCTGGAATCACCCGTTGTTTGATTGGCGCAGCGTCTGAAGGCGCGCGCGCAGAAGAGCGAGCGCCGTCTCGAGTTGCGCCGGGGGGACGCTTCCCTGAGCCAGCCGCGCGTTGCCGCCGCCGCGGCCTCCGGCGGCTTCGAGCACGGACTTCAGCATGCGCCCGGCGTCCTGGCCGCTATCGGCGGACGCGGCCAGCAGGATCGCGCCCGTCGTTCGCACGGCGGCCAGCGCCCACGCCTGGCTGCCCGCGCAGAAGCTCTGCGCCACGGCCCGCGCTTCGTCCAGGGAACCGTCGGCGGCGACCGACTCCCAGCCCCGGAAACCGTGCGCGTCCGGGGCGGCCGCTTGGTAGGCTTCGCGTCCGCGATACCCCGCCGCTTCCGCCGCCAGCGTCCGTACCTGCTTTTCCGCCGCGCGCAGAGCTTCCTGCTGCCGCCGCGCCTGCGCGGGCACGTCATCGAGACCGCAGGAGTAAAGCTGCGCCGCCTGGCTGAGGGCCTCGGCGTCAGCCCGCGCGCGCGCAAGCGCCCGCCCCCCGCAAACGAACTCCAGCCTGACGATGCCGCGGATTTTCTCCTGCCGCCGCAGCAGCACCAGGCCGATTTCCCCCGTCGCGCGCACGTGCGTGCCGCCGCACGCGCTGCGGTCCAGCCCTTCGATGGACACCAGGCGCAGCGTCCCGGTGCGGGCGGAAGCCTTGCGCAGATTCAACTCACCGGCCGCATCGGCGAACTCGATCCGTAGCGGGCGGTTTTGCCACGCCAATTCGTTGACCCGCCGTTCCAGGCGAACCAGCAGTTCAGGAGAGATGGCGGGCGTCTCCAGGTCCACCGTGGAGAGGGTGTCCCCGAGATGCACGCTCACGGTGGCCCAGCCGAATTCGTTCGCGCACACCGCTGAAAGCAGGTGCTGCCCGCTGTGCTGCTGCATCAAGTCGTAGCGGCGTTCCCAATCGATGCGGCAGGCGGCTTCCGCCGAGGTCAGCGGCGCGGCCAGCAGGTGCGCGACCCGCCCCTCGTCGTCCTCCTGGACGTCTTCCACCGCGACGCCGTTGATCCAGCCCCGGTCCGCCGCTTGGCCGCCGGATTCCGGATAGAAGGCCGTCCGGTCCAGGTAGATCCGGCGGCCGCCGTCGGCCGCTTTCGTCACGCGAGCCGTGAAGTCGCGCAAGTAGCAGTCGGTGTAATACAGCCGCTCGGTCATTCGATGGCCAGCGTCACCTGGTTGCTGACGGCGCCCACGCCCTGATCCAGGCTGAGCGGCACCGCCCGTCCGGTGGGGGCGTCCGGGGGGACAAAGACGTTGATCTGGTAGAGCCCAACAAATCCCGGCGTCAACCCGGCGAAGAACGGCGTGGCGGCCACTGGCGTTCCGCCGAATCCGCCGCCGAAGACCACTTGCGGGACGGGATCGATACGAGCGAGCGGTTCGGCGGCGGGCGCCGCAGTCCCGGCGTTCACCGCGGGAGTGGTCTGCCCCAAGCCGATGGCATAAATCGTAAGCGCGTCGCCGGGACGCGCCGGACGGCTGGCGATGCCTGGGGTCGCCGGCAGCGGAAACGTCCCGTCCTGGTTGACGATAATGCCATAATCCGCAATACCGAGCCGCAGCAGTCGCGGCGCGCGCTCCACCACCTCCACCCCTACGGCGTTTCCGCGCTGGCCTTCACGTTCCACGCGCACCTCCACCAGGCCCGGAGGCGTGTCATAGGGGATCTGGAAATTGATCTGGTCGTCCTGTACGTAGTAAACAGGCGCCGGGCGTCCGTTGAGCAGCACCCGGGCGCCACCCAGCTCGGTTCCCAAAGGCAGCGAGGGGGCCAGCACGGGATCGCCGCTGCGGAACTGAAGCCCGAACACGGCCGCGATCATGCCCCGCGCCAGCGGCGCGCCCCGGGCAAAGGTCGCGTTGTCGAGCACGCCCTGGTAGGTCACTTCCGGCGGGCCCGCAGCCACCACTTCGAGTTCTACTTCCACCGGCTGCGGACCATTCGCGGCGTTGCTGATGACGTTCAAGCGGCCCCGGTAGCGCCCCGGGCCCAGCCCGGTCACGTCCACCGTCACCGGCACGAAGCCGCTCACCAGCGGCCCGGTCGACAGCCAGTTGCCCCCGGAAACCGTGTTGGGGTCGGCGCCGCCGGTGACCGTAAGCGTGCCCAGCCCCACATTTTCCACCGCCACATAACGGGTCGCGGGGCCGGTGTTCGCCACCCGCCGGACGCGGAGCGCGGGCGTCGTCACGCGGGCAATCGGCTGCGCCGTCACCACCAGGGAAACCGCAATCGCCCGGTTGTCAGCCGCAAAGCTGGAGCCCGAGATCGTCAAAGCGCCGCTATACGATCCCGCGCCGAGGTTCGCGGGGTTGGCCCGCACCCGGTAACCCCGTACAAAATCAAAACTTCCACCCCCGTCCACAGCCAGCGAAAGCCAGGGTTGGTTGGTCACCGCCTGAATCGAACTATTGGTGGTGAAGCGGCTCTCGACGGGGAGACCGCCCGGCGCGGCGAACAATTCCACCCGGGACGGCACATTCCCCCCGATCGCCACCGTGACCGTGATGCTCTGGGGCGCATCCACGGCGTTCGGATCACGCACGGTCACTTCCGCAGTTTGCAGGCCCGCGGGCAGGGAACTGGTCTGGAGCGCGAGCGTGACCGGCAGACAGGTCTGGCCCGGGTTCCAACTCCCGCAAGGCCGTGCTGCTCCCGCCGACGCCGCCACCCAGGGAGCCGAAGAGGTAAACGAGAGGTTCAGAGCCCCATCGCCCGCGTTGGCCGCCTCGATGATTTGCGAGGGTCCGTTCTGCCCGGGCGCGATCGAGACCGGACCGGCCACCGCAGTCTGAAGCCGCAGCCGCGGAGCGCCAAAGCCGCCTGTAACAAATACAAAATAAATGATTAATAAGCCTAAGGCGTGGGGGCGGAACATGCTCTTACTATAGCATCCGCCCGGCTTCCGCCCCGCCCGGCTTCCGCCCCGCCCGGCCTCCGCCGGTTCCGCCCGTCCGCCACCCCGGCTTTGATAAAGTATAACGGTTCGCAGCCAACTGCGAGGAGGAGATCATGAGGCAGGGCAGAGTCCATGGGACGTGTCTTCTCATCGCGGGCTGGGCGATCGTTGCGCTGGCCGCTCCACCGCAGGCGCGAGCGCAGCTCTCCGCATCGCCGGGTTCGCTGACGTTTTCCAACTGCCGGGCGGGAGGCGGGACGCTCCAGCAAACGCTTGCCTTGAACACGCCGGGCAACAAAATCCCGTTTGCTTCGAACGTAATCGAGAATCAAGGCAGGGGATGGCTAAGCGTCACTCCCGAAAGCGACTCGGCGCCGGCATCGGTGGCGGTGCGGGTCAATACCAGCGTGCTCGCGGGCGGGGTCTTCACCGGCGCGATCCGTTACTTTTATCAGGCGGGGGGCGGCGACCGGCTCTTGCAAGTGAACGTCACGGTGATCTGCGCCACCGAGCCGCCCCGCTTGACCAGCCTGAACCCTACCAGCGGCCTGCCAGGACAGAGCTTTACCCTTACGGTTACCGGCTCGAATTTCCTGCCCGGGATCGTGGTTTTTCTGAACGGACAGGCACTGGCCACCACGCGCGACTCAGCGGCGGAGATGAGGGCGGAGGTGCCCGGTGATCTGATTCTGACGCCCGGCACCTACGCCATTACCGCGCAGAATCCGGGCAGCGCCTTGTCGAACCAGTTGAACCTGCCTGTGGCTGGACCGTCGGCGCGCATCCTCACCAATGCGCCTGCGGAGGGCCTGCTTTTCAACGCCGTGGCCGGCAGCGCCGCGCCGCAAGCGCTGTCGCTCAGCTACGCCGCCTCCGACGGCAGCAACCGCGCACTGAGCGCGCAGGCGCAGGGTTCCGGCTGGCTGGCGGTGGAGTTGAGCGCCAACCAGACGCCCGGCACGGCGCAGGTCCGGGTAATTCCGGCGGGTTTGGCGGCAGGAAATTACCGCGGCGCGGTCATCTTCACTTCCGCGGTGGTGATTAACAGCCCGGTGATTGTTCCGGTGACGCTCACGGTCACCAATGTGCCCAACCTGACGGCGAATCCGCCGCATGTCGATTTCAGCGTGCAGCCGGGGGGCGCCGCGCAGACGGCGCAGGTGAGCCTGGCCTCAGGCGGAACGTCCTTGCCGCTCCAGGCCTCTGTGCAAAGCCCCGGGTGGCTGGGGGCGACCCTCGGGGCGGGGACTAGTCCCGCGACGCTCACGGTCACCGCGACCCCCGGCGCGCTTGCGGCAGGAGTATATCAAGGGTCGGTGCGGATTACGGCGCCGGGCGCCGCCAATAGCCCGCTTACCATTCCCGTGACACTCACGGTGGGCACGCAGAATCACCTTTCGGCTAGCGTGGCGGCGCTTTCTTTCGCGGCCGCCGGCCAGAGCCCCGCGCCGCAGGCGCTTGCCGTCAGTTCGACGGTCAGCGGGCTGGCATTTACCACAAGTTCGGACGCCACTTGGCTGAGCGCGGGGTCCGGAACTACTCCGGCCAATGTGCCCGTTGCCGTCAACCCGACGGGACTCACGCCGGGCCAGTACGCCGGTTCGCTTTCCATTTCCGCCGCTGGAGCGGCGAACAGTCCGGTGAAGGTCAACGTGACCCTCACCGTTTCCCCGGCCGGCGCCCGGCCGTCGATTGCCGCAGTGGCGAATGGGGCTAGTTTTGGCGAGGTCATCGCGCCCGGCATGTGGATCACGATCCGCGGCGCCAACCTGTCTCCCGTCACTCGCGAAATCCGCGGCGATGAGTTCGTGGGCGGACGCCGCCCGACCGAGGCGGACGGGGTGAGCGTACAGGTGAACAACCGGCCGGCCTTCCTGCATTATTTGAGCCCCACGCAACTGAACGTGGTCTCCCCGGATGACAACGCGGCGGGGCCGGTCAGCGTGACCGTGACGGTCAACGGCCAGACGAGCGCCGCGTTTACCGCCACGTTGCAGCGTGTCGCTCCCGCGTTTTTCCTGTGGCCGCCGAATCAGGTGGTGGCTACCAGCGCGGACTTCCAGTTGCGGGTGCGCAACGGCACCTTCCCGGGCGTGGCGACTGTGGCCGCCCGGCCCGGGGAGGTGATTATCCTTTGGGGCGCGGGCTTCGGTGCGGTGTCGCCGCCGGTGCCGGCGGGCGCGGTGGCGGCCGGGACGTCGCTCATCGCGGGCGCGGTGCGCGTCACGGTGGGGGGAATCGAAGCTCCCTATTTTGGCGGGGCGCTGGCGCCGGGGTTCACCGCGCTGTATCAGCTCGCCATCCAGATCCCAACGAATGCGCCGGACGGCGACTTGCCCGTGATCGCGAACGTGGATGGCGTCGCGTCCCCCGCCGCGGCGGTGATTGCGGTCCGGCGGTAGACTTGCCCGTCCTACCGCGCGGCCGGGATCCACACTTGCATCGGCGTGGCCTCGCGGTTGGCGAAGGTGTAGTAGGGGATCAACGTGATCCGCCCGGGCGCCGCCTTCGCGGTTGTCCAAGTTGGGTAGGCCGCGTAGAGGGGTTGCCGCGGCGCCTGGCCGGACGGCCGGACCGCGTTGGCCTCCAGCCTCAGGATGCCGCCCAACTGCGCGGCTTGCCACTCTTCGCGCCATTGCGGCGCATCCGCCCGCAAATACCAGTCGAACGCATGCGTTCCCGGCGGCTGGTCCAGCCCTTCCATGCAATACACGAGCGGTCCGCGCTCCACCGCGACCTTGCCGACGTTCTCCCGCACGCGCGGATTCGCCTGGGTCAGCCTCGGCGTGACCGCGAGCGTCAACCGCACCCGGTCGCCAGGCTGCCACGTCCGCTTCAGCGGCAGATAAGTTCCCGGCTTCACCGGCTCGCGCCAGGGCGCCCCGTTGACGTTGGCCGCCGCGGGCGACGCCCAGGCGGGAACGCGGAGATACAGCGTGAAGGCCGCGGCGCGCGCCGGATGCACCGTCAGGTCTACCTCGCCTTGCCAGGGGTATCGCGTCTGCTGGTCCACGCGCAAGGCCGTGCCGTCCTCCAGTTTCCAATCGAGCCGCGACGCATGATAGAGATGAACCCACAAGCCGTCGTGCGAAGTCGAATACACATAGCCGGGCAGCGACGCCAGGATTCGTTGCAAGTTGGGCGGGCAGCAGGTGGTGTCGTACCACGGATTGCGGATCCGGTCGGCCGGATTGCCGGTAAGCTCGAGGGGATTCCGGTAGCAATACAGCCGGCCGTCCAGCGAAAGGCCGGAATTGGCGCCGTTGTAGAGCGCCCGCTCGAAGTTATCCATGAAGCGGGCTTCCGGCCAGGCGTGCAGCATGCGCCAGTTCCAGAACATGGTCGAGATGGCCGCGCACGATTCGGTGTACGCCTGCTGATTGGGCAGTTCGTAGGGTTCGCCGAAGGCTTCGCCTTGCGCGCGGGAGCCGATGCCGCCGGTCAGGTACTGCTTGCGCGCGGTCATGTCCTCCCATAGCCGCTGGAGCGTGGAGGCGTAGGCCGCGTCGCCGGTCTCCAGATAGTAGTCGGCGGCGCCCGCACAGGCGTACCCGGCCCGGACCGCATGCCCCTCCATCTGCATCCGCGAGGTGAAGGGTTTCACCGTGAACAGGTAAACGAACTCGCGCGGCGGGACGTCCGCCTCGTTGCGCGGGTCGCCCTGGAGCAGATAGGCGGCCAGCGCGAGGTACTTCCGGTCGCCGGTGGATCGGTAGAGCTCCGCCAACGCCAGTTCGATCTCCGGGTGTCCTTCGAAAATCGGGCGGCGCTTCGGCCCGAACTCGCGCTCGATGTAATCGGCCATCCGGCGCCCTACCTCGAGCAGCCGCGTCTCGCCGGTCGCGCGCTGCCAGGCGATGCCCGCCTGAATCAGGTGGCCCAGGCAGTACAACTCATGCCCGTGGCGCATGTTCTTGTGCCGCTCGCCGCGGTTTTCCCGGGAGTAGTAGGTGTTCAGGTAGCCGGAAGGCTCCTGGGCCCCGGCAATCTCCTCGATGACGCGCGCGGCGGACTGCCGCAGCGCGGGGTGGTCCCGTTCCTGAAGCACGAACGCGACCGCCTCGAGCCACTTATACACGTCCGAATCGGTAAACAGCGGCCCGCGCCGCCGGACCTCCTTCTTCCCGGAGAGACGGCGGAAGTTGTCGATGATGCCCTTCTGTTCGAACAGCTCCAGCAGCGTGGGCAGGCTGACGTCCACCACCGCCTGCCGGCGCGGCTTCCAGAAACCGTCCTCGAACCGGACGGCGGAAATGGGCACGCCGCGGAGCGCCGCCTGAGGCGACCGCGCCGTGTCGAGCACGGGACGCGAGCGGGGGTCTTGCGCCGGCATCGCCATGGCCGCCGCGATCAGGATGAGCAGGGACCGTGTCACGTGGGTTCTCCTTAGAAGGCCGGTTGGGCCGAAATCCGCCGCCAGATGGCAAGTAGAGTATAGAAACCCGGCGGCTGAAGCTCAATGCCGGTCCGTTTCGGTTTCGGGCGCCGGGCTCGGGCGGAGGATTTCCCCGGGCCGCGGCCGCGCTGGTCGCCTTGGTGAGCGGCTTGATCTGCACGCCGTCCGCAAAAGCCGGCGGCCTTTTTCGTTAACTCCGTCCGCCGTAGCGAAAACAGCCTTGCGGTAAAATGTTTTTATGACCAAACGTACCCGCAAAATGGAAGATTCCGCTCCGGCTGCCTCCCCCAGCAAACCGCCGGCGCGGAGAGGCCATGCGGCCCACTCGGCGCGTCCCCGGAAAACGAAGGCGGAGACGGCGGCCGCCGCGAGTCAACCAGCGGTAACTGCTGATACCCCGCAGCGGAAGACGACACCGGTGCGGGCCCCGCGCAAGCCGAAGGCTCCGTCCGTGGCGAAAACGGCGGTTCCTGCCTCCGTGCAAAACGTCCCGCTGGCCCTGCCCGAGTTCCGGATCGACCACCAGGCGATCGCCGCCTTGGCGTATTCCTACTGGGAAGAGAGGGGCCGTACGGGTGGCTCGCCGCAGGAGGACTGGTACCGGGCCGAACAGGAGCTGCTCCGGATGCGGGAGATGTACCTGGAGCAGGCGAGCTAGCCAGAGTGGGCCGCCTGGCCGCCGCCGGGAGGGCGAACCCGGCATCGGGCTCCCTCCCCCCTCTGCATTACGAACGGAAGCAAAACCCGGACCAAACCGCGGGGCCGTGCCGGCTCCTTTCTTGACCCCGATACTGCCAGGGTGGGTGCCCTCCGGACGCCTTTAGGCCTCTCCGTCAAGCCCCGGGGGCGTGGGAGCTTGCTCACCGGCGTAAACGCGAGTCCGGGCTCCCTTTCTTTGATTGTTGGATCAAATTTAGGAACCGGTCACCTGCTTTGCAGAAAGGTCCGGCCCATAGAATACCGGATGAGGGGTGTAGTTGGCCAGCTTAAGTTCTTGAACTGACAGTACTCGCTTTCCGCTGTCCCCATTGCCAGATCCAGGAATTCCGTTAATCCTTGTAAGGTAGCAAAGGTCTCCTCCGAGGAGGAGAACCGGCAGGCGGATGGTTCCGTGACGCCCTCCGCGAAGGTGAGTGGGACTTGGACCGGTGGCCAGACTCTGAGAAAGACAAGGAAGCGCGGCCGGCGCGTCTGTTTTCGAGCGCCGAAGCCCGGGCCATGCTCGACGAGTTTCGAGCTCTGGTGCGCGCCGGCGTGCTGCGCGTCACTGCGGACAATGATGTCGTCTTCGTCAAGCCGCCGCCGGAGCCGCGGCCGGAACCCCCGCCGCGGGAGCGGTCAACCCCCGAGGAAATTCGCAAACTCGACGAGCAGGTGGTGGATTGGCTGCGCCGCACCCGGACTGGCGAACCCTCCGCGACTCCCGGCGGGGAGGAGACGCCCTCTAACCTCGATGCGCTGCGCGAGGAATTGATTGAGCGCCTGGCCCAAAAGATTCTGGAGCGATGGGAGTCCTCGGCCGACCGTACGCTCCAGGACGCGGTGCTGGACCGGCTAACCGCCCTGCTGCTGGAACGCTGGTCCTCTCCGACCCGCCGGTAAGCCCGCCGGTAGCGAAGACGCTGCGGCGGCGGGCAAATTTCGAGAAAGCTCCGTCCGACCAGGATACGTGCGGATCTATTAAACTGCGGTTGATGCGTGCCTTCCTGCTGTTGTTTTGGTTCGCCAGCGTGCTCGTGGCCGCTGAACCCGAGGTTTTTTGGGCCCTCTGGTTCGACACCGAGGATTACATCGCGCCGGAGGCTGACGATGCGGCGCTAAGGTTGGCGGTGGAGTTGGAAAAACTGGACGTCCGGGCCACCTTCAAGATCGTCGGCGAAAAAGCGCGCGTGCTCGAAAAGCGCGGTCGCCGGGATGTCATTCGGGCGCTGGCCAGGCACGATATCGGATATCACGCGGAAAACCACAGCATTCCCCCGCCGCCCGCCATGTACCTGCGGCTGCTCGGGCTGGAGGAAGGGGCAGCCGAGTTCGAGAGGCGGGAAGGGCAGGGAGTGCGGGACATGCAGCGGATTTTCGGGGTGACGCCGAGCTGCTACGGCCAGCCCGGCTCCTCCTGGGGACCGCAAAGCAACCTCGCCCTTCGCCGGCTGGGGATTCCCGTCTACATGGACGAAGGTTCTCAGGTGGGCCTCGACAACCAGCCGTTCTGGTTTATGGGCGTCCTGCACGTGTTCCGGCTCGGCCCCTATTCGATCCGGGCCAACCTCGACGAGGAAAACCAGCTTGAAGACGCCAAACGGCGGTTCCGCGAGCGGGTGGCGGAACTGAAACGCAGAGGCGGCGGCGTCCTCCACACTTACTATCACCCCACCGAATTCGTGGCCACCGAGTTCTGGGACGCGGTGAATTTTCCGCGCGGGCAGTATACGCCCCCGGAAGAGTACCGCCCGCCCCGGCTCCGTTCGCGTGAATCCTCCGAGCGCGCCTACCGGATCTTTTTCGATTTCGTCCGCCACGCGAAGAGCACTGGCGTCCGCGTCGTGACGGGCCGCGACTGGCCGCAACTCATGGAGGCTCCGGTGCGCCCGCTGGAGGCCAGCCAGGCGAAACGGTGGCTGCAAGAATCCATCGGCGTCCGCGGCGCATACTCGGCGGCTGATCAGCTTTTGGCCGTGCTGGGGATTTCGCCCCGTCTGGTGGACGGTCCCGCACAGCGGGTCGCCTCGAGCCTGCGCGCTTCCGCGTTGCCGCGGCATCTGTTCGAGCGCGGCAAGCAGGACGCCGCCGGCTACATCGAGCGCCACGGCCGCCTGCCCTCGCACGTGTGGTTCGGCGCAGAGTATTTGTCTCTGGCGGATTTTACGGCCACGGTGGCCGGCGACGAAGGCGGCCCCGAAGTCCGGGTGCGCCGCGGCGTGCTGACGTTCGAGCAATTCATTGCGGCCGATCCCCGCAAAGCGTTCTCCTGGGCGATCCACCCGGAGACTTTCGAAGCTCCCGAGCTGCTCGAACTGGGCCGGTTGCAGGCCTGGACCCTGAAGGCCGCGCGGTTGAAGTAGGAGACGGAACAAAACTCGCGGCCCGCCCAGGCCGGTGAGAAACCGCCCGCAAACAGAGCCCTTGCCGCTTCCGGAACTTGGGAAGCTGGCGGTTGAGCGTCTCGTCAAGCAGCTTCAGCTTTTCCCGAATGGTGTCAGGCGTGTAGATGTAATCCTGTTCCCATTCGTAGGCCAGGCGGGAGTCGCGGCGCGCATCAGGCTTGTCCCTCCTTCGCCAGCGCTTCGTGCAAAGCCGTGCGAATCATCTCCTCAGACGGCAAGCCCCCTGGATAAAGCCGGCAGGCAAGGCCCGCGAACTTTGCGCCACGCGCGGTGGGTTCAATGTCCAAACCGTTGACGCGGATGGTCGGCGAGCCCAGAAATCCCAGTTCTTCTCCGGTGTGCTCATCCTCCACGGTGATTTCGCGGATCTCGGCAGCGAGTCCTTCGCGCGCCATCACATCACGAACGCGCCGTACGGCCGCTGCATGGTTTGGGCAATCCGGAAAATACAGGATTTCAATTTGCACGTTGTTTCCTCGCGCGCACGTCGCGCCGTGGCGGCACTTCCGGGAATACGGGACACGGTTCTTCGCGGGATACCCGAGATGCAGCCAAAGCTCTCGAACACCTCCTCAGCGCGGCGGCCAGTCGCGTTTCGATCTGGCGCAGTTGCCGGATCTTCTGCTGGACTTGGCGGATTTTCTGCTGGAGCCGTTGGCGAACCTGGGCGCACGCCTCGACGTCACCCTGCAACTCTAAGAGATCCCGAATCTCGGCGAGCGAGAAGCCAAGCGCCTGCGCCTGCTGAATGAACTTCAAGTGTTCGATATCCCGCTCAGCATAGAGCCGGAATCCGCCGTTGCTGCGGCTGGGCCGGCCGAGCAACTTCTGTTTCTCGTAAAAGCGAATGGCGTCGTGGGAAAGACCCGTCGCCTTCACAACCTGCCCGATCTGAATCCCTTGCGCCAAGGACGATGTCTCCTAACGACAGGATACACCCTGGAGTTTAGTCCAGAGTCAAGAGAACCCTCAAGGAGTCTTTCCAGACTTGGCATCTGAACCAATGGCCGATCCGTTCCGCCGCGCGGCGAAGGCCGACAGCGGCGCCCGCGCCGCCGTTACGGGCGCGGCAGCGGGGCCATGCGGCCGCCGCACTCCGGCAGCGGGGTATTGTCCGCGGACCGGTCGTCCTGGAGCAGATCCCGAAACCGTTCCAGCCGCGCCGCCAGCTCGGTTGCCTGGGCGCGATGCCCGGGATCTTCATACAGGTTGCGCTGCTCCCCGGGGTCGTTCTCGAGATCGAACAGTTCGTGGCCCTGCGGCTGTTGGATGTAGTGGATCAGCTTCCACCGCCGCGTCCGCACGCCGCGGATCTGCCCGACGCAGTGCGGTCCCGGGTACTCGAAGTATTGGTAAAACCAGGCGTCGCGCCAGGAAGGCGAGCCGCCCTCGAGAAAAGGCTTCCAGCTCTCGCCATGATGGCGCATCCAGGCCGGACGTTCGATGCCGGCGTAGTCGAGCACGGTGTGCGCCACGTCGTTGTTCAGCACCATGTGGGCCGCATCGACCTGTCCGGGGCGGATGCCCGCCGGGTAGCGGATCAGCATGGGCACGCGGATGGACGGCTCGTACATCAGGCGCTTGTCGAACATGCCGTATTCGCCATGGAAAAACCCGTTGTCGCTCGTGTAGATGACCACGGTGTTCTCAGCAAGGCCGTTGGCGTCCAGGTAATCCAGCACCCGGCCCAGGTTTTCGTCGACGCCGCGGAGCGTCGCGTAGTAGTTGCGGAGGAAGACCTGGTAGTTCAGGCGGCGGCGCTCCTCGCGCGGCAGGCTAGGGTCGACGCCGCGGTGGGCGAAATCCGGCATGTCGGCGATCTGCATGTCCGAATCGCGCACCGCGGCGGGACGGTCCGCCAGGCTGGTCCGGAAGGTTGGCGGCTCGGGAAACTCAACATCGCGGAAGACGTGCTGGAAACGGTCGGCGGCGCGCCAGTCGCGGTGCGGCGCTTTGAACTGGTACAGCAGGCAAAACGGTTTGTCCTTCGGCCGGTGGCGCAGCGTTTCCAGCGCCTGGTCGCCGACGACGTCCTCGCACTGCCCCCGGAACCGGACGCGCGCGCCCTTCACCAGCATCACCGGATCCTGGTAGTCGCCCTGCCCCGGCAGGATGCACCAGTGGTCGAAGCCGGTGGGATCGGAGGCGATGTGCCACTTGCCCACCAGCGCGGTGAAATACCCGCTGCGCTGAAGCAGCAGCGGGAAGGTCACCTGGTCCGGGCGCAGGCGATGCGTGCGGCCCCCGTTGGTGGTGACGCCGTGGGCGTGCGAATACAGGCCGGTGACGATGGTGGCGCGGCTGGGCGAACACAGAGCGTTGGTTACGAAGGCATTTTCAAAACGGACGCCCTCCCGCGCAATGCGGTCCATGTGCGGCGTGGCGAGAAAGCGGTTGCCGGCGCAGCTCATCGCGTCGAAACGCTGGTCGTCGGTCATGACGAACAGAAAGTTGGGCCGGCGGAGTTGCGAGCGGCCGATGGCGGGAAATCCAGCCGCCAGCGCGCCGAGCGCGGCGCGCCGGGTGAGAACGCGGGACGGCATCGGCTCAAGTATAACCGTCTACTCGAAGAGCCGGCGCAGGTCCGCAAGCTCGGCGCGCAGTTGGCGGACCTCTTCCTCGAGGCGGGCCACGCGTTCGGTCAGCGCCTCCCGCGCTTCCGCCACCGGCGCGGCGGCGGCCACCGGGGCGGGCTCTCCACACAGCAGGTGCGCCCAGCGCGGTTCGCGGGCGCCGGGCTGCCGCGCCAGTTGCCGGACCAGCGGTGCGGACTCGCGTTCGGCGAGCCGGCGCAAACATGCCTCTACCGCTTCGGCGTCGTCGAACTCGTGCAGGCGTTGCGTCCTCTCCTTGATTTCCGCCACCGTCTGCGGTCCGCGCAGCAACAGCACCGCCAGCACCGCCAACTCGCGGTTGCCCGCGTCGAGCGTCTCGGCGGCGCGATGGGAGTATTTGGGCACACGCATATCGCGCCCGGTAATCACCCAGGCGAGTTGTCTGGCGCGCAGGCTTTCGACGGCGTCCCGCACGGTCTCTTCGCTGTACTGCACCACGGGTTCGCGGTTGGTCTTTTGATTACACGCGTTCACCAGCGCGTTCAGCGAAAGCGGGTAGTACTCCGGCGTGGACATGTCTTTTTCGATGAGGCACCCGAGCACGCGCGCCTCGACGTCGGTCAGCAGCAGGGCGGACATTCTTCTCTATCCTATCGGCGAGGCGCGCTACTCGTCCCAAGGCAGTGCGTACGACGGGCGGTTGACGAAGCGCCGCATGCCCAGCTCCAGGCGCAGCGACGTTCCCGCAGGCAGATGAACGCGCAGGAGTTTGCCCTCTACCTCCGTGGCGGCCCCTTCCCCATGCAGCGGTTTGGCGGTCGTGAAGCGGTGCTCGCCGAATGCCCCGGCCTGGAGCACCACCCTCCGGTCCTCGGCGGGATGGAGGTTGACCAGATGCACTACGGCGCCAGGGGCGCGGATGGATTCCACCAGCGCCGCTACATCCGGCGGCAGACCCGGCCGCCGCGCCTCGTCGTCAAAGTAGCGCACCACGGCCCGCAACAAACCGCCGTTGAAACAGGTGAAGGGCGCGCCCATCGTCACTTGGGCAAGCCCGGTGGTCAACACCGGGTTCTTCTCGGTGACGGTCTGGCTCCTCCACGGATGCTCCCAGGAGGGATTGCGGATGCGCTCGACGCAGCGGAGCACCTGGCGGTAGTCCGCCTCGAGCACCCGCACCGGCCAGTCGGGATTCTTTCCCGCCAGGAACATCAGGTGCGGGGGCTCGTTATGGCGGTATTGGTTGCGGTGGGGTGGATCCTCGAAGATTTCGGTCCAGTCCACCAGGGACCCGTCGGGCCGCCAGACCTCGGCCCCGGGCGGGGGCGGTTCCGGCGAATCGGCGTAGGCGTAGGGCCGCGGGCCGTGCTTGCTGCCCTCGCGCACGCGCTCGATGCGCGCCCAGTCGCGCGGGTCCAGCGAGGCGTGCCACAGGTGGCTGAGAATGTGCGGTTCGAGGGGACGGAAGTCGCTCCAACCCGCGGGGCTCATCTTGTAAGGCACCAGCAGGTCGCCGTCGCGCACCACCGATTGCGCCAGCAGCATATCGATTTGGGAGCGAAGCATCTCCAGGTGTCCGGCATCGCCGGTGACCAGCAGGGCGCACTCGGCCGCCGTGATGAGCGCATTGAAAATCATCTCGACCGAGTAACGGCCGCTCCAGCCGAAAAAGCCGCCCCACCACTGCCCGCGGCGGTATTCGCCAATCTTCCCCGTCAGCCCGACGTTATCCGGCAGGATGCCCTGGTTCTGCTGGATGCGTTCCCGCCACGCGCCGGTGTAGTCGACGATCCACTGCCGGTACTTGCTGTCGCCGGTAAGCAGCGCGGCGTGGGCGATGAGCCCGCACACCGCGAGGTTCATCGGGACGTCGCCGCGCAAGACGACGTCGTCGTAGAGTTTCTGGATGCGCTGCCGCGCCACCGGATCGCGGTCCCAGCCCAGTTCCAGACGTTCGACCAACGGATAGAGGCTGGCGTGCCCGTAGTCGAGGACATACTTGGCGTCCGCGGAGAATTGCGGTCCGGCGCTGCCGTTCAGCGGGCAGCGGATCAGCCGGTGCGCCGGATCGTAGTTCGGCGCCTCGGGATCCTCGTTCAGGTAGAAACCAGCAAAGCGGCGGGCGCGGCGGACGTTCTCACTCATGTGAGGATCCGCCAGAGAGAAGTACTGGAAACCGACGTACCCCTCGCTGGTATGGAGCATGTCGTAATGCTTGACGAACTCGCCGCGGAGGCTGCCGCGCTCGGTCCACTGGCGGGTGATGCCGTTCCAGACGTCGATCGACCGGTCGAGAATCCACGGGGAGCCGCCGATGGCATAGAACAAAGGCCAGCTTGCGAACGATTCGTAGTCGTCGTCCACCTTGCCGCCGCGGCGGAGTGTGCCGCCGCGTTCGGTCACCGCGTCCCAGTAGACAGGCGCGGCCTCCTCGATGGCGCGCATCAGGCGGCGTTGCAGCAACGCCCAGGCGGGAGGGGCTTGGCGGCGCGCCGCGGCCAGGGAGGGCACGCGGTCGGCGCCGCGGAGCCACAGGGGGGCGGCGAGCAGGGCGGTCAGATGCCGGCGGGTCATGAGCCTCCAGGAGCGGCCAGAACGCCGCCCGGATTCATTATGGCGCAGCCGCGGCCAGCGCCTCGGCCGAGATCACGGTCAATTGCCTGGTGGCGCTGTCCCGTTCGGCCAAGTCCAGTTTCTCCGCCTTCGACTCGTGCTGTTTGAGGAAGTCCACATCCTGGTAGGCGCCTTCCTCCAGATCCTCAAACGCAAAGAGCCGGTATTTGCCCGGCGGCACGCTTTCCAACCGGTACTGCCCATTTTGATCCGTGGTGGCGCTGCGGAACAGATCGCCGCGCGGCGGCGGAGCCGCAAGGTCCGGCGCCAGCACCACGCTCGCGCCCTTCAAGGGTTGCTGCTTCGCATCGAGCACGACGCCTTCGACGCGCGCCGCCGCGGGGCTGATGGTCACCTCCAGCGCGCCCGCCGCGCCGCGGGTCAGATCCAAGCCATTGGCCAGGACGTCTTCCTGCCCGTAGCGGACGGCCTTCAGGTAGAACCCGCCCGGCAGTCCCATGAGCCGCACCTGCACCACCCCGGGCTGGACGTTCGACACCTTAAAAGAGAGGTCGTCTTTGACCTCGCCGAACGCGGCGCCGAACATCGGCACGTCGCGGTTTTCCAGCGCGATGCGCAGGTCCGCCCCCTCCGGCAGCGGGGCGCCGCCCTCGATCTTGACCGCGCCCTCCAGAACCTCGCCGGGGCCGATCGTCAGGGTGATCCCTTCCACCGGCGAGCGTCCGACGTCCAGCGTCGTCTGAGCCGCGTAGCGGTTGCCGCCGTCGAAGTAATTGACGCTCAGGATATACGTGCCGGGCGCGACTCCCCGAAACTCGAATTGGCCCCGGCGGTCCACCATCGCCGGACGGCGGTCCGCCGAGGAAAACACTTGCACGCCTTTCGGGAGCAGCGTGACCATCGTGCGCCCGGGACGGGTGGAGTAAGGGTTGACCACCCGGCCGCGCACCCGCACCGTTGGCATTTTGATCATGCGGATGTCGATGCCCTGCGTTTCCGTGCCCGCGCCGGTTTCCACCTGGGCCGCCGTGGCCGCGTCCGTCGAGCCCGGGTAATACGTCGGCGCGTAGGACTGCTCGGGTTCCTCCTGCGCCGAGCGGCTCTGCGCCATCCAGTCAAAGCCCATCGCCATCAGGCTGGCGGCCACCAGGTACTTTCCCGCCGGCAGATCGTGGATCCGGTAGACGCCGCGGTCGTCGGTTTGTGCGAACCCATACGGGCGCAGGGCTTTGCGGCCCTGGATCCAGGAATAGCGCGATGCGTACACCGACGCGCGGGAAACCGGTTCGCCGTCTTCGTCCACCACGCGCCCGGTAATCACCGACTGTTTCACCAGGGCGAAGTTGAGTTCTGTGAGCCGCTGCCCGCGGTTCAGGTTCAGGGTGGCGCCCGGACGGCCGGGACCGCGCGCCCCGTATTCCAGCCGGACGTAGCCGTTCCGCATGACGGAAAGACGGTAGCGCCCGGGCTCGATGTCTTTCATGGCGAAGCTGCCGTCCTCGCCCGTGCTGGTCGAGTACGGCGTCCAGCCCGGTTGCCGCTCCTGGGGCATCAGCACGACCGAGGCCTTGCGCAAAGGCTCGCCCGAGCCTTGGACCGTAACCCGTCCCTCGATCCGGCAGAGGTCCTCCGGAGGCGTGGGCGGTTTTTCCTGCAATTCCCCGGGCGCGCCGGCCGCGGTCTGCGCTTGACCGGGACCGCCGCGGACGCCGGGCGCTCCGCCGGGTCCGCCGAATCCGCCCGGACGCTGGCGCATTCCTCCTGGAGGCTGCGCCCACAGCGCCGCCGCCGCCAACAGACAAATCCATTCCCGCATCGCTCTGGCCCCTTTCTGGAGAATAGACGCTTTCTGGCGGCCAAACGTGAACCACAAAATGCTCGCGGAGGGATAGAATGAGAGTAGAGTGTGCTCCCGGCGCAGCGTTCTTTCCGGCTTTCTGGGCTTTGCCGCGGTCCCGGCCCTGTGGGCTGACGAGCGCGCTACTATCCAGGGGAAGCTCGCACAGATCCCTGGGAAGCCCCCTGTTTTGGAGACCGGCGCCCGGCGCGTGGCGCTCTCCGGCGACGCCGACACGATGGGCGTTCTGCAAGACAAACGCCTGGCCGGCGCCACGCTCGAGTTACAAGGCCAATTCGACTCCCAGGGCCGGTTTACCGTGGGCCCGATCCACACCCGCGCCGTGCGCGTACTCCGGGACGGCAAGAAACTGCTGGTCACCTATTGGTGCGACGTGTGTTCCATTCGCACCTACAAGCCTGGAATTTGCTGGTGCTGCCAGGAAGAGACCGCGCTGGATCTGCGGGAATCCCTGCCCAGCGACGAAACCCGATGAAACACGCCGCATTGTTCCTCACCATGGCCATGTCTGCTGCAACCGCCCAATATTGCGTGATCACAACCCAGGTCGATGGGTTGCCGGTCGTGCGACTTGCCGACCGCGAGGCTGACGTCGAAGTCTCGATCGCTCCGTCCGTCGGCAACCTCGCTTACGAAATGAAGGTGCGGGGGCTGAACGTCTTCTGGACCCCCGCGCCGCTGGGGGAGCTGAAGTCCAAACCCGTGCTGTGCGGCAACCCGTTTCTGGCGCCCTGGGCGAACCGCATCGATCAGGATGCGTATTTCGTGGGGGGGAAAAAGTACCTGCTGAACGCGGAATTGGGCAATGTCCGCCGCGATGGCAATCAGAAGCCGATTCACGGGTTGCTGATGTTTTCGCCGCTCTGGGAGGTGATCCGCCAGCATGCCAGTGCGACGAAGGCGGAAGTCATCAGCCGCCTCGAGTATTGGAAATTCCCGGAGCTGATGGCGCAGTTTCCCTTCGCCCACACCATTGAGATGACCTACCGCCTTGCCGGGGGCGTCTTGGAAGTGGAGACGGTGCTGCGCAACCAGTCCGCCGAGACCATGCCCGTCGCCATCGGCTATCATCCCTACTTCCGGTTGCACGACGCGCCGCGCGACGAATGGACCGTGCACCTGGCGGCGCGGAGCCGCTACCGGCTCTCCGGGCAACTGATGCCCACCGGCGAGACGGAGCCCGTGCAATTTCCGGATCCCGTCCCGTTGAAAGGCGGCCAACTGGACGATGTATTCGGGGATCTGGTGCGCGGCGCGGACGGGCGGGCGGAGTTCTGGGTGACGGGCAAGGCGCAGCGGCTTCAGGTGTCGTACGGGCCGAAATACCCCGTCGCCGTGGTCTATGCCCCGCCGGGGCGGGAGTTCATCTGCTTCGAACCGATGACGGCGATCACGAACGCGTTGAACCTGGCGCACGCCGGGATCTATCGCGACCTGCAAACCATTCCTCCAGGCGGCGAATGGCGCGAGAGTTTCTGGATTCGCGCCACCGGGTTTTAGGATCGCGCTGCGCACGGCTGACGCGGGTTGCTAAAACCGCAAGAACCAGCGCTTCCGCCACAGCAACCAGGCGACAAGATAGAGCGCGAGCACATTCGCCAGCGCGTAAAGCAGCGACGCGTTGTGGGCGGAAAATCCTAAATCCACCAGCGCCTCCCAGGCGCGCCGCTTGCAGGACACGCCGTCCAGTTTCCACATTCCCAACGCGCTCGCCAGCAGTCCGGAGAGCACGTACACGCCGATTGCGTTGGAGCCGTAAATCACGAACGGGCGGGCCCAGCTTCGCCACTGGCGGATATCGATCACCCAGTAGCACCAGGCAAAGCCCAGCGTGGAAATTCCCGCCATCAGCAGGGCGAACGAGGAAGTCCACAAGCTTTTGTTGATGGGAATCCAGAGGCCGGCTACATTGCCGAGCACCAACAGCGAAACGCCCGTCGCGAATAGGCTGGCGGCGGTTTCCCCGGGAGGCCGCGGCTGCCGAAGCGCCTCTCCGGCGGAAATTCCGAACAGGGCGGTGGCGATTGCCGGCAGCGTACTTACGATGCCCTCCGGGTCCCAAGTTTTGGTGACGGACCACATGTGGCCGGTGAGAAACATCGCGTCGACGGTGGCGGCAAAATTATTGCCCATTTCCCAGCCCGGTCCCAGTGCCATGAGCGCGGGATAGACAGCCAGCAGTCCCCAGGTGGTGAGGACGCGGGCGCGGCGCGAACCATACAGATACAGCAACGCCGCAATTAAGTAACACACCGCGATGCGTTGGAGCACGCCCGGAATGCGGAGGGTCGCCAGAGAAAAGTGCGGGAAGGCGTTGAGGAAGAGGCCGGTCAGAAACAGGAGCGCGGCGCGGCGGGCGGTGTGGATGGCCAGCCGCGCCTTGTCTTCCCCGCGTTCCACGCGTTTGGCGAAGGAGAGCGTCAAAGCGACGCCGACGATCCACAGGAAAGAGGGAAAGATGATGTCGGTGAAGGTCCACCCATGCCATTCGGCGTGCAGCAGCGGTGCGTAGGTGTGGGTCCGGTTCCCCGGGTTGTTGACCAGGATCATGGCGGCGATGGTTGCGCCGCGGAAGGCATCGAGCGACGCCAGGCGGGCGGACGAATCCATAAGGTCCGATTGAACCAGATGGAGGCCGCCCGCACAAGAGGCCGGGCGGCCATGAGCTTATGGCGCGACCGGCAGGCGGACCGCGTTCGAGACGATGCCGCCTTGCTCGATGGTGACTTCGTGGAGGCCCGCCGCGGTTTCCCCGGGCACCTCGAGGGTGACACGGTACACGCCGACCAGCCCGGGCGCCAGGCCGGCAAACGACACGGCCGCCTCGCGGCCGCCGACCCGCGCCGTAACCGGGTTCGTGACCCGCGCGGGCGGGTCCTCCGGCGAAACGGCGCCCGCGGCAACCTGGGGCTCGGTCGGTCCCAGACCGGCCAGGAACAGGGAAACCAGTTCGCCCGGCCGCGCCGGATTTTGCCCGCTAATCGCGGTGCCGTCCGCGCGGAGCGCCACCGCTACCGCATCCGCTTCGGAAGCGATCCCTGGTTGCACCGCGTTCAGCGGCAGCGGCTGCGGCATCGCCAAAGCGGCGCCGGTGGCGACCAGCACCGTATGCGGCGTCTCGGGCGCAAGGCCGAAGGGCACCTGCGCGTTGATCTGCGTGGGGCTGACGAACAGGAGCGGGGCGGGACGGCCGCTGATCAGTACGGTGACGCCATTCAACGTGTCCGGCGCCGGGAAGGTAGCCGTCGCCTCGCTGGCGGCCAAGTTCTGGCCTAGAATCTCAACCAGTGTGCCTGGAGCAACCGGGCCGCCGACCTGCGGGAAAAAGGCGTGCAGCACGCCGCTGCGGCCCACGGTGGGCGCGCGATTCGCTGTCACCGCGCCGATCAGTTCGGCGGTGGCCGTCGACAGGTTGGGCGCGCTGGCCGTCGCCGTGATCGTCAGTTGCCGGGCGGACCCGGCCGGCACCCAGGTTGCCGAATAAACGCCGGCCGCCGGATCGGCCAGCCGTAGCGGCAGCGGCGGGTCGCCATTCGAGAAACTCGCCACCACCTGCGCCGACCGCACCGGCTCGCCGCAGTCGTCGGCCACGCGGACCGCCAGCGGCGTCGGCCAAGCCACCGGGGACGAGAAATTCCCGGTCAGCCCGGTGTGCGTCGCCACCAGCCGCGCCGGCGTACAACCGGTCAGGTCCCGCTCGCCGGCGGCCGCCGTCAAGGGAACCGCGGGCGTGATGATCGCCGTCACTTGCACAGACCGCACCACTGTACTGGAAAGCGACACATTGACGCGGCCCGTGTACACACCGCGTTTCAGATTGCCGGGATTTACCGCAACCCGCAGGTTGGCGGGCGTGTCCGTGGAGGTGACGCCGGTCGAGGGCGCCACCGACAGCCACCCGGTGCGGTCCTCCGTTGCCGTGGAAGCCTGATAAGACACGGGTGTGTTGCTGCTGGCGTAGAGTTGCACCGTCTGCGCCGCAACCGCCGAACCTCCCTCGGCCGCGACAAACACCAGGCCGGACGGCCAGAGGTCGGGCACCGGCGCATCTTCGGCTGGCACTACTTGCAGGACCGCCACAAAGTCCAGCGGGCTGTTGAGCGCGCCCGGGGCGGTCACGCGGATGCGGCCATAGTAATTGTTTGTGGTCAGCGCGGACGGCTCCACCCGGAAACCAATCGTGTCGGCGCCACCCGGCGGAATCGTGCCGCCGGTCTTGTTCACCCGCAGCCAATCGCCGCCGGAGACGACTTCGACCGAATACGGCATCGCATCCAGACTGTTGTTCAGCACGCTAAAGGAACGCTCGCCTCGCAGCGCGCCATTGCCCTGGCGCGCCAGGAAGAACCACCCGTCCGGATCCAGGCGCAAGTTCCGCGGCGCGGACGGGTTGGCGACCACCACGGGAATATCGATGGTTCCGGCCGCGGTGGTCACCCGCACTACTCCGCGGGAATACCCAGGGCTTAGGTTCTCGGGATTGACGTGGAAACGGACCGGTACGGAACCGTCCGGCCGCAGGGTGCCGCTGGACGGGTCCACCCGCAACCAGGCGGTCCCCTGGACCACCGCCGCCGTAAACGCCAGCGGACCGCCGCCCCCGGCATTCCGGAGCACCACTTCCGGCGTAAGGTTTTCATCCGGCGCGCGCCGGTTCACCTGGACCAAGTCCGGCGCCGCGGTCACCTGCGGAGCCGCCGGCGCGATCTCGAGCGTTACCGGCACCGCCAGCACCTGATTCGAACCCAGGGACTCCACGCGCAGGTTCGTACGGTAGGTTCCCGCCTGAAGGCCGACCGGGTTCACCGCGAACACAAACCTCCCGGGAGTGGACGCTTCCGCCCCCGAGATCAGCGTGAACCAGGAGGCCGGCTCGGCCGTGACGCGGTAGGGAGTCAACTGGTTAAACCGCGACACCACAGAGATTGACTGCGGCGGCGGCGCACCTCCTCCCACGAAGCCGCGGAACAGCGCTTCCGCCGCGGAAAGCACCAGGTCAGCATCCGCGCGAATGACCAGCGTGAACGTGCGCAGCGCCGACGGCCCGAGGTTGTCTCGCGCCTGGACCGTGAATGTATATGTGCCGGGGCTGTTGGGAACCCCCGACAGCAAACCTGAGGATGCGAGATTCAGGCCGGGCGGCAACGCCCCCGAGGTCACGGCCCAAATGATGGCCGCCCTCCCGCCAGTCGCCACCATGGTCAGCGAATAGGGCGAACCAACCAGCCCTTCCGGTAGCGGTGAGGCCGTTGTGATGGCGATCGGCGGAGCCGTCACGGCCAGACGGAAAGGCAGCGTCGTGGTGGCCAAACGCTCCCCGCTCTTCGCCAGCGGCTCCCCGCCCTTGAACGCAGCGGCAAAGAGCGCCGGTACCGCCGCGGCAGGCTCTGGATCGATGTCGGTGAGACGGACAGTGAAATCAAACGTGCCGAGCGCCGTCGGCGTCCCGCGGATTTCGCCGCCCGGTGTCAGGTTGAGTCCCGGTGGAAGCGAACCCTCGGCGAGCGTCCACGTATACGGCGGAATTCCGCCCTGCGCGACCAGCGTTTGGGAATAGGGCTGGTTCAGGATGGCCTGCGGCAGCAGCGCCGGCGTGCCGGACGTTAAGGGTGCGGGAGCGATGCGAAAAGACACCGTCACCGCATCGGTCGCTCCTTGGGCGTCGCGAACCTGGATCGTCAGGATATATGGCCCGGCGCCGGTCGGAGTCCCGGCCAGAACGCCGGCCTCGGTGAATGTCAGGCCGGGGGGTGGAATCCCGCCCGTGAGCCGCCATGTGTATGGAAGCGTCCCGCCGGTGGCGGCGAAAACCTGGCTATACGGTTGGTTGACCCTGCCATCCGGCGCGGCGCGCGTCGTGATGGTGACCGGCGAGATGATGTTCAGCGTAAACGCCCTCGTGATTCGGTTGCCGCGCGAATCCGTCACCCGGATGTCGAAGGCAAACTGGCCGCTGCTGGCGGGCGTGCCGGACAGAACCCCGTTCGCCGCATTCAGCGTCAACCCTGCTGGCAGCGCGCCGCCAGTCTGTGCCCAGGTGTAGGGCGGAAAACCTCCCGTGGCCCCGAACGTGAAGGTGTAGGCTTGGGGCAGCAGGCCGGCCGGAAGGGGCGACGTCGAAGTGATCTGGAGCGGGGGAACGATCGTGATCGCAAAAGCCTTTGCCGGCGAAGTGACATTGCCGGCCGCGGCGGTCACCGAGAAGTTGAACGTACCGGCGGTGGTGGGCGTCCCGCTCAGCGTGCCGGCGGCGCCCAAAGTCAATCCGGGAGGAAGCTGGCTTGCGGTCAGGTTCCACTGATAGGGAGGCGTACCGCCTGTGGCGGCGAACGCGAACGAATACGCCGCGCCGACCATGCCTTCCGGCAGGGGCGATGTACTCGTAATCGTAATCGCGGCCGCCACGGTCAGCGCGAATGCCTTGGCCGCACTGTTTTGCGCCACGTCGGTGACCCGCACCGTGAAGTTGAACGTACCTCCGGAGGTGGGCGTGCCGCTTAGCGTCCCGGTAATGGACAGGTTCATGCCCGGAGGAAGAGAGCCGGAATGCAAGGACCACGTGTAGCCGGGCGCGCCGCCGCTGGCCTGGAAGGCGAAGCTGTAAGGCGTGCCCTGGACCCCACTGGGCAGCGGGGAGGTTGAAGTGATCGTCAAGGGTTGCGCGGGCGCCCCGATCGTCAGCAGAAAGTCGCGCTGCGCCTGGCTTCCGAACGCATCGATCACCCGCACGGTGATCGGGTAGAGGCCGGGGAGCGCGGGGGTGCCCTGGAGTGCTCCCGTGGGCAACAGCGTCATGCCGCCCGGCAGCGAGCCGCCCGCCAGCGACCAGTTATACGGAGACGATCCTCCGCTGGCGGTGAAAAAGAAGGTGGGGTATGGGGTACCTGCCGTGCCCGGCGGAAGTCCGGTGGGGCTGATCGTGACTCCGGACCCGACGATCAGGACGAAATCCTTTTGGTCGTAGCCCATGTACTCGTCGAACACGGCGATCCAGAAATTGAATTCTCCGGTCTGCGTCGGGACGCCAGTTAGAGTCCCATCGGAGAGCAGTTCCAGCCCCGGCGGCAGCGGCGCTTCTGTAGACCAGAAATACGGCGGCAAACCTCCGGTAGCCCCCAAAACAACTTCATAGGGCTGCCCCAGCGTGGCGGGCGGTAGCGGCGAAGGAGTGGTAATGGTCAGTTGCGCCCACAACGGGGCCACCGCGAGCGCCAGCACCAGAATCGCAAGTCGGAATGTACGGGAGCCCGTGTATGCGTGGGACAATTTCTTCTACCTCTCCACTCGGAAAATAGCGCCCCAGGGTCCACGATCAGGCAATCGGGGAAGGAGCGGCCCGGGCTGGTTGCCGAGCGCTGGGCAAGCGAAAGCAGTCCGCTTGTCCGCCCGCAAAAGCCAGCCACTCGGAACCGGCTTCGCCAATGCACCCCTACTATACAACGCGAGCCGCGCGAAACCCAAAAAACTTGGCGGGATCCGCGTCCCGCTGCCAGAAAAACCCGGGAGGCCATAGGAAACGGCGGCTTGCGAACGTATACTACCGGACAACGATGAGATGGCCCCCTACGTCCTTGCTCCTGGTGGTCGCATTGGCCACCGTGCTGCCTGCCGCCGAGCGGATCACCTTCAAAGACCGCTGCCTGCGCGACCTGGTGGCGCAAGCGCCCGCGATCCTCGCCTCCCAGGACCCGCGCACCGGCCGATTTGGCCAAGGCATCTGGATCGTCAACGACCAGCACGCCATGCTTCCTCTGGCCGCCCTGTGGGCTACGAAAGCGGCGGGAAATCCTTTCTACCGCTCGGCGGACCTGCTGAGCGCGATCATGGCCGCCGGCGACGCTTTGATCGCCGATCAGGACGCCAGCGGCAAATGGGAATTCCGCAAGAAAGATGGCTCCACCTGGGGGGCAATCTACATGCCGTGGACATACTCCCGCTGGATCCGCACTTTCCATTTGGTGCGGGACGCGATGCCCGCGCCCCGGCGCGCCAAGTGGGAACGGGCGCTCCGGCTCGGGTATACCGGGATCGCGCGGGAACTGGCGGGCGCGCGGCTGCACAACATTCCGGCCCACCACGCCATGGGCCTGCACTTCGCCGCGCGCGCGCTGGGGGAACCGTCCTGGGCGGACCAGGCGCGTGACATCCTGCGCCGGATCGCGGCTCACCAGCACCCGGACGGCTACTGGTCCGAGAACGCCGGTCCGGTGGTGCTGTATGGAACGGTGTATGTTGAAGCGCTGGGCATCTACTACGCCGCGTCAGGCGACCGGGAAGTGCTGCCCGCGCTCGAACGCGCGGCCCTCTTTCACGCGTATTTCACCTATCCCAATGGAACCGACGTCGAAACGATCGACGAACGCAATTCCTATCACGAGACCGTGCGGGTTCCCAACGCGGGCTTCCCGCAGACTCCCGAAGGGCGCGCCTACACGGCGCGGCAATTGCGCCTGTACGGAAAGCCGCTGCCGTGGGATGAAGCGGCGGCGCTGCTTTTGTGGGGGACGGAGGGCGAGGCAGCAGGATTCGACCCGGCGCGAGGCGACTTCGACTATTCCTTGCCCGGCGGCGGGGCGGCCGTGCGGCGGCGGGGACCGTGGACGCTGGTGGCTTCCGCATTCACGGCGCCCGTGCCCAAAAGCCGCTGGCGGCAAGACCGTCAGAACTTTCTCAGCGTCTTTCACGACCGCGCCGGACTGATCCTGGGCGGAGGCAACACGAAGTTGCAGCCGCGGTGGAGCACCTTCACCTGGGGTGATCTCAACCTGTTGCGCCACCGGCCCGGCGACCAGGATCCAGATTTCCTGCCGCCGCCAGGACTGCGGCACGTCCCGTCCGCCGCGCGCCTGCTGACCGGCGGCGAATTCGGCGTCGAACTCGACTACGGCGGTCCGCAAGGGCGCGTCACCGTGCGGGTGCGCGACGCCAGCCGCGCCGACGTTACCTGGCAGGCCGCGCCGGAATTGCAAGGACATGTCACCGTGCTGGCGCGCCCGGCGGCGCCGCTCCGCGCCGGTGACCAGAGCTGGGCGCGGCTGGCTGCGGCCCCGTTTCCCATCGCGCCGGGCGCTTCCGGCTGGCTGGAACACGCAGGATTCCGCCTGGAGTTCCCGCCGGCGGCCACACTCGTGTGGCCCGCGCTGCCGCACAATCCGTACCGCAAAGACGGGCACGCGGAAGACGAGGAAGGCCGGCTGGTGATCGACCTGCCGCGCGGCGGCACGCACACCGTGGTGGTCCAGACGCCCTGAACTCACCGGGCATCCTGCCTCCGCCGCAAGAAAAGGCCCACGCGCGGGCCGTTCGCGGGCGTTCGTTTCCGCTCCCGGCGGCGAACCGCGCGCCGCCCTGCTTATACTGGCGGAATATGTCCCGCTGGCTCGTGGCTTGCTTTGGCTCGGTGGTGCTTGCGCAGGCGCAGTCCCCCCATACCCGCCTGGCCGACAAAGGCAAAGTGCTTTACAGCAAAATGTGCTCGGGGTGTCATGGCGAAAACGCCAAGGGCGGCCGCGGCCCCGACCTCACCTCCGGCAACTGGAAATGGGGCGGGTCGGACGACGATCTGCTGCGGAATATCCTGAAAGGCATCCCCGGCACGTCCATGCCGGCTTTCCCGGTGGGTGAAGCCGACGGGCGGGCGATGGTGGCTTTTCTGCGGACACTCTCGGCGGCCGAACCCGGCGAAACCGTGCGCGGTGACGCTGCCGCCGGCCAACGAATCTTTGCGCAACGGTGCGCCCGCTGCCACATGTTTTTTGGCCAAGGCGGACGGCTGGGTCCGGACCTGTCCGCGATCACCGAGCAGATGAAGCCCGCCGAACTCCGCCGCGCCATTCTGGAGCCGGGCGCCGCCATCAACCCCGGTTTCCAGAGCGTGCGGGTCCGGCGCGCCGACGGCTCCCTTCTCCGGGGCGTCAAACGGAACGAGGACACCTTTTCCGTCCAACTGATGGACGAAACCGAAAAGATCCACCTGCTGCTCAAGAGCCAGGTTCGCGCGGTCGAACGCGTAGAGGAATCCGCCATGCCGGCCTTCAAGCTGGAAGCGAAGGAACTGGACGACCTGCTCGCGTATCTGGGATCCAAGCCCGCGCGCGATTTCTCGCGCTGGCAGCCGGCCGCGGATCTGAACGTCTCCTTCGCGCGTATCCGCGAGGCCGCCCGCGAACCGCACAACTGGCTCACTTATTGGGGCGACTACCGCGGGACTCACTCCACGGCGCTCACCCAGATCACTCCGGCCAACGCGGGCGCGTTGCGGAGCGTCTGGGCCTACCAGTTCGGCGGACCGCGCAATGAGTCTACGCCCATCGTGGTGGATGGCCTGATGTTCGTCACGGGTCCGAACAACGACGCCGCCGCCTTGGACGCGCGCACCGGCCGTACTCTATGGACTTACCGGCGGCGCATTCCCGACGACGTCCATAGCTTTTGCACCGTGATGACCAACCGCGGATTCGCGATCCTGGGCGACCGGCTCTACATGGCGACGCTTGACACGTTCCTGGTCGCGCTGGACGCCAAGACGGGCAACAAGATCTGGGAAGTTCCCGTCGACGATTACAAGAGAGGCTTCTCGATTACGCACGCGCCCCTAGCCATTGACGGCAAGATCATCGTCGGCGTCACCTCGGGCGAGTGCGGGCTGAACGGGTTCGTGGATGCCTACGACGCCGCCACCGGCAAGCGGCTGTGGAGACTTTGGGCTATTGCTCAGCCCGGCGATCCGAACCGCGCCACCTGGTCCGGCAACTCCGCCGACACGGGCGGAGGACCGACCTGGATGACCGGCACCTACGACGCCGAAACCCACACCCTGTATTGGACTACCGGCAACCCGGCGCCCGACTATGACGGCACTGTCCGCCTCGGCGACAACCTGTACACGTGCAGCGTGCTCGCGATCGATCCCGATACAGGGCGCATGAAGTGGTACTTCCAGTTCACGCCGCACGACACCCACGACTGGGACGCCAACGAAACGCCGGTGCTCATCGATGCCGTGTTTCGGGGACAGCCGCGGAAACTGTTGATCCAGGCCAACCGCAACGGCTTCTACTACGTGCTGGACCGGCTCACGGGAGAGTTCCTGCACGGGAAGCCTTTTGTCAAAATCACCTGGGCGACGGGGCTGGACGCCAAGGGCCGGCCGCTGGTGATTCCCAACACCGACCCGACGCCCGAGGGCAACTATGTTTGTCCGGACGCCTCCGGCGGCGCCAATTGGGCCGCGCCCTCCTACGACGCCCGTCTGGGCTTCCTGTTCGTCGCCGTGCGCGAATCCTGCGCCACCTACTTCAGCAAATTCAAAGAGCCCGAGCCGGGACAGCCCTACACTGGCTCCGGACAGCAGGAGGATCCGCGCATGGGCGGCGCCGGGGCCATCCGTGCGCTCGACGCGCTCACCGGTGACATCCGCTGGAGTTTTCCGCTCCACATCGGGAACGTCGCGGCGGGCGTGCTGAGCACCGCCACCGGCGTCGTGTTCGGCTGCTCCGGCGACGGCTACATCTTTGCGTTGGACTCCCGGACCGGTAAGGAGTTGTGGCGCTTCCAGACGGGGGCGCAAATCCGGAACTCGCCGGTCGCCTACGCCGTCGACGGCAAGCAGTACATCGCCATCGCGAGCGACTCGGCGTTGTTTGCGTTCGCGCTGCCGTAGAACCTGGACAGAAAAACTGCGGGGCGGGCGCGGGGAGTCGCCGGGCGCAGGAAGCGGGGACGCCGCCGCTCGGAGTCGCCGGCGTCCCGGATTTTCGCGCCGCTGCCCGGACTCGGCGGGCGCGCCCGCCGGCTCATGCCGCCGGTTGCACCGCTGCGGCGGTCTTCTCGATCACCCGCTCGACCATCGCCAGGCGGGCGCGCAATTCGTCGCGAAACGTATGCGTGTCGGTGCGGCGGATCTCCGTAAGCAGTTTGACCCGTTCGTGGTCCAGCAACTCCTGGAGCAGGACCCATTCTTCCGCGGTAAGGACAGGTGGTTGCGTCATGGCAAGCTCCCTCCTGGCCATATCCTAGCCCCAAGGCGGCCGGATGGGAAGAAAAAACGGCGGCGGCGTGGTAGTTTGGAACCGCATGAGCAGCCTAGTGCGCGGTTTCCGCGGCGTGTTCGGCTTTCCGGTCACGCCTTTCCACCTTGATCTGACGCTGGACCTGGAGGCGCTCGCGGCCCACGTCGAGGAAATGGCGGCGCATCCGTTCTGCGCCCTGATTCCGGCGGGCGGCTTGGGCGAACTGTACTCGTTGACCCCGGAAGAGGTGGAGGCGGTGGTCCGGGTGACGGTGGCGCACGCCCACGGCATCCCGGTGCTGGCGGGCACGGGCTATCACGCCATGTTGGGTGCGGACTTGGCGCGGCGCGCGGCGCGCGCCGGCGCACAGGGCCTCCTCGTCTTCCCGCCCTACTACCCCAACGCCCCGGAGGAAGGCCTGCTGGGCTACTACGAAGCCATCGGACGGGCCACGGACCTGCCGCTCGTGGTGTACTCGCGCGACTGGGCGGCGTTTACCCCGCCGATGGTCGAGCGCCTGGCCGAACGCGTGCCGAATTTGCACGGATGGAAGGACGGCCAGGGAGACGTCCGTAAGCTGCGCCGCATCATGGACCACTGCGGCGAGCGGCTGGCCTGGTTCGGCGGCTCGGGCGACGACAACGCGCCCGCGTACTTCGCCATCGGCGTCCAGGCGTATACCTCCAGCATTTCCGCCGTCGCGCCGAAGCTGTCCATCGCGATCGCCGAAGCCGGGCTGCGGCAGGACTTCGCGGCGCTCGGCCGCCTGATGTCGCGCTACGTGCATCCGCTGTTCGCCATCCGCGAACGAATGCGCGGCTATGAAGTGGCCGCGATGAAGCAGGCGTTAGAGCTTCTCGGCAAGCGCGCGGGCCCGGTGCGGCCGCCGCTGAGCCCGCTCCGCCCGGCCGACCTGGACGATCTGCGCAAACTGATGGAAATCTACCGGGAAGTGCTTTAGGCGGATCGCCCGCGGCGCCGCCTCAGTCGATCACGGTGAGGAACGCGGGTTGCGAGGTGCGGCCGTCGACCGCGATGGTGAGCGGAACCTGGGCGCGGGCGGTGACCAGCGCGGAGAGCACAAAATGCACGCGCGCCACGCCCGGCGCGCCGGCCACCGGCGTCAGTTCAATCACCGGATGCTCGATGCCCCCGCAGACCACGCGGACGCGCGCAAGCGCAACCGGACCGGAGGGCTCGACCAGACCATTGGCCTCGACCACGACCGAGTCACCGGCGCGGAAGGCGCGTACTGCCTCCGCACCAGCGCCGCCCACCGCGAGGATCTCCGGCGGTGGGGGCTCAATTCCTACCACCACTGTCGCCGAGGACTGGCCCGCGCTCACCCGCAGCAGCGCTGGTCCGGGCGGCAAGTTCAACGGCACCCGCACGACCAGCCGCCGCGCTTCCGCGGAAACCACCTCGGCGGTTTGGCCGCCGATCGAAACCGCCGCGTCCGTTAGGTTGGCGCCTGCGACCGCCACCAGTGCCCCCGGAAAGACGCCGCTCTGGCCCGGTACGGCATTGACCACCGTCGAGCTAACCGTAATCGCCAACGGATCCGCAGGCCGGATCACCACTGCGGCGGGCTGCGACAACACCCGGAAACCATTCACCGCCGTCAATGTTACCGGTCCGAGAGCCGCTTCGGGGGCAACCCACACATTCGCCAGCAACCGGTTGGGCTCGGTTACCCAAAAGCGCCTCACCTGGAGATCGGTGGAACCGAATCCCAGCGTGGTCACGGCCGCATCAAACTGCACGCCGACGCCCGTGACTTCCACCATCGATTCCAAGCCCGCCGCAATCGAAGGCGTCACGGCCTGGAGAATCCCGGTTTCGCCGGAATCGTAAGTGAACGAGTACACCGCGCCGGTTTGGGCGGTCCGGAGGACCGCGGAATTCTGCCCGTCCGGGTTCAACGCGGTGAGCACGACCTGTTTTCCGCGAATTCCCGGCGGCGGCGCCAGCCGAATGCCGGCTTCGGCGTCCACCGATAGAATCGTGCTCCGCACCCCATCGAAGAGGAACCGCGTGGACGCGCTGAGATTCCGGCCGCGCACGGTAACGGACCCATCCGGATTGCCCGCCAGCGTCTCGATCAGAGGCGGGTCGGTACTTACCAGGCGCACCGCGCTCGGCCGGACGTAAATGTCGTCCGCAAGGCTGACCACGAGGTGCCGCACACCCGATGCGCCCAATAAAGAGGTGGGCTGAAGGTCCACCGCCAGCCATTCGCCGTTGTAGGCCCTCACTCCGTTGGGAGCAATCAGAGGCGTTCCACCCAGGAATTCCAGTTGCAACCCCGCGGCGGGAACGTTGTTGGCTGCCAGGCCCCGCGAAAATGCGACCACGGTGCGGACGCTGGCCTCGGCGGCATTCACGATCGCCGGCCGGACAGCGGTCTGACCGAAGAATGAATACGTCGTCAGCGGAGAAAAACGATACACGCTCCGCCGCCGCACCGTGACGGTCTCGTTATCTAACGTTTTGCCGGGCGTCACCTGAAAGAAGGCGGCGAGCCGGTGATCGCGGGTGGTCTGGTTGCCCTGCAAAAATACGGTATCAAACGGCGAACTGGCCTCGATCTGCCGGTCCTGCGCATCGCGCGGAAGGACGATGTCACCCAACCCGGCGTTCGCCCTCCCGGAAGACGGAAGCGGATGCACGTACATCTGATACGTCCCTGGGGGCACGCCCTCGATGCGGTAGCGCCCTTCCAAATCGGTGAGAGCGCTTACGGCGGATCCGGTAGGCCGGATAGCCACCACCGAGGCCAGATGCACCGGAGCGCCGTCTTCAAATACCACGCGGCCGGTGATCGTCCCGGTTTTCTCCGCGAATCCTCCGGCCGGATACAGGGCCGAGATCCCCGCAATGTCATCATCATCCAGCGGGCGCGCCAGCGACGTCGAGCGGGTGACCTCGGTCGCCATGGTCGCGGCGGTAAACGTATGCTGCAACCCGAGCGCATGACCCAGTTCGTGCGTGACCGTCAGGTAAAAAGCCTCCGCGAAGCTGGGTCCGGACCATAAACTCAAGTTTTGGTTCAAGCGCACTACCGAGCGGGTGATCGGCACGAACAGGCCGCCAGGGCCGGCGACCGGCGTCCCGCGGCTGGTGGGTCCGGCGACGCCCAGCGTCAGCGGATCCAGTTCTTCGAAATAAATCTCCGCGCCGGGCGTTGTCTGGGGCGAGCTTGGCCGAAACAGGCCGCCAAAGACGACCCGCAGTCCGGAAGTGGGCACTGCGTTCCAGGTCAGGCAAGCCTCGCGAACCAGATTCAGCACGGCCGGAAACGCGCCCGGGTCCGAGAGGAGCGCCGCCGCGTTTTCCGCGACGAGAAAGGAAACCGTACCGTTGGGCAGCGCCGCCAGATCGAACTTTTCGGGAACCGTCTGGGTGAATCCCGCAGGGCCTACATAGCGGACGAAATGATAATAAGCCCACCCATGCGTGGCTATCGCCGCCAAAAGCACCGCCACCGCCAGCGTCCGCCGCATTTACTTAGCCTCCGTGCGGGCGGTGGAAGCCAGGACACGCTTCACCCGCGCGGCGAAGTCCGCGTAACGCAACGAGACCACCTCGGGCTCGACCGCCCGCCCCGAAGCGGGATCGACGATGTGCGCATCAATCGCCTGGCGGGTCACCACCGGCTCGCCCGCGGGACCCTTGCCCAAATCGAGCACGCCTTGACCCAAACCCAGTAGCCGAGTCTGACCGCTGCGGCCCCTCCACAGGAACAGCACGTGTTCGGCGCCCTCGACGAGTTGAGGAACGCCGCTCACCTTCTGAACTAAACCTCCCGCAGTTCCCCCGGGAATCACCACTTCCACCTCGGCTGCTTCCGGGCCTTTTAGCCGCTCGATCACGCCCACCCGGACATAGGTCGACACCAAGCCGCCGTTCCGGACACCGTAAACGCGCAACACCTTGCCGCGCACAATCGAGGTCGATTTTTCAATCAGTTCATCCAACGTGGCTCGCGCGATCGTGGTCGCGGACAGCGGCAAAGCCAGCGCGGCCCATGCGACAACCAGCGTGCAGCGAAACATCTCGCAGCTCCGGGTGCATTTCAGGTGCCAAGGCGATCGACTCATTCCCTCAAGAACTTAGCGCTACCCAACCACCCATCCCTGTATCCTATCGACACAGCGGCGTGTTCCGGCGGTTCCCGCTACTGCCTCACCACCAGAATGGGAACCTGTAACGCATGCCGAACGGGATTGATGGTGTCGCCGAAAATCAGATCTTTCAACCGGTTATGCCCATGAGCACCCATGATGAGCAAGTCCGGCTCCACCTCGCGCGCATAGCGCACAATCTGCGCTCGGGGGTTCGGAGCGTGAGCAACAAATGTCTCCACTTCAATTGATTGCGCACGTAAACCTCGTGCGATTTCTTCAATGTAAGCTTCTCCGGCCGTGACCTCCAGGGTCGATGCGATCTCACCGTAGACGAAACTGGTCACCCCTTCCTCGACATGCAGTAGAAACAACTTGGCGTGGTTCTGCCGGGCCAGGAAGACCGCATGCCGCAGTGCGTGCTGATCGAGGCCGGTGTGATCCAGCGGAACCAGGATCCGCCGGTACACGGGGACCGCGAGCGTCTCGACGTCCGTTGGCGGCAGCGAGATCGGCTTTCCGAACGGACGGGCCAGCCACTTGCGAAGCAGGGGTTCGATCAGGATCCAGGCCAAAAGCAACGCCAATCCCGACCCAATCAGCGCGACTAGCGTGGACACCAGCCAGCGCCACGGCCCTGCTTCGTCGAGCCACTCGCGCACGCTGGATATCAACAGGAAGATGTTTAAAATAATGATGATCGAGGCGCTGCCCCAAGCTAACACTTGAACCCAGGGGCGGTTCGCGAACTCTCCCATCTTCGTCCGGTCGCTCGTGAAATGGATCAGCGGAATCACCGCGAAAGGCAACTGCATGCTGAGGACCACTTGACTGAAGATGAGCAGCCGGTATGTGCTTTGCTCTCCGAACCAGGTGATCGCCAGGACGGCCGGAACAATGGCGATCAAGCGCGTGATCAGGCGCCGCAACCAGGGTCTCACCCGAAAGTTTAGGAAACCCTCCATAACAATCTGACCGGCAAGGGTTCCTGTTACGGTAGAGGATTGCCCGGCGCAAAGCAGGGCCAACGCAAACGCGACACTGGCGGCCGTAGTGCCCAGCAGTGGCGCCAACAGCAGGTGGGCTTGCTCGATCTCCGTGACCACAATGCCGCGCTGGAAGAACACCGATGCCGCCACAATCAGGATCGCGGCGTTTACCAGCAGCGCTCCGTTCAGGGCGATCACCGAGTCGATCAGGTTGTAGCGGCACGCCATCCGCTTTGATTCCGCGGCCGCGCCGATACGGCGGGTCTGCACCAGGGCCGAGTGCAGGTACAGGTTGTGCGGCATGACGGTGGCGCCCAGCATCCCAATGGCGACGTACAGGCTCTCGCGGTTCAGGCGGGGGATCAACCCGCTCGCCAATTCGCCGGCATCCGGACGCGCCAGCGCGATCTCGACCAGAAAACACACGCCGATCGTAGAGACGAGGACGAGGATAAACGCTTCCATCGTTCGCATTCCGAAGCGCTGCAAATAGAGCAGGAGCAACGTGTCGAACGCTGTGATCAAGACCCCGGCCAGCAGTGGAATCCCAAACAGCAACTTCAGACCGATCGCCGCTCCCAGAATTTCCGCCAAATCGCAGGCCGTGATCGCGATTTCGCAGAGAAACCATAGGGCGAGGCTGACCGGCCGCGGGTACGCCTCCCGGCAAGCCTGAGCTAAATCCAGACCCCGCACGATCCCCAGGCGGGCGCTGAGCGTCTGAAGGAGCACCGCCATGGCGTTCGACATCACCAGAACCCAGAGCAGTTGGTAGCCAAAACGCGCGCCCCCTTCCAAATCGGTCGCCCAGTTCCCCGGGTCCATATAGCCCACGCTCACCAGGTAAGCCGGACCGGCGAACGCGAACATCCTGCGCCATAACGTGGGGTATGAGGTGGAAACGCTGGAATGGACCTCCGAGAGCGACCGGGTGGGCGAACTAAGCATAGTTCGTATAACTGCGTTAAATATAATAAAGGTTCCGCGCCGCGTCAACTCCGCCAATTGCCCTGGGAGCCGAAGGGAGGCGCGCGAGAAAGAATCTTTGCGCAGGGACGTGCGAAGAGCGTTCAGCCGCGCCCGATGCGGCGCGGCGCCTGGTCGGTTGCCGGCGGCGGTTTGAACAGATGGCTACCGCTTGCTGAGATCCCGCACGAAGAGATCTTTGAACTTCATGTTGCCTTGCCCGCCGGAGTGCAGTTGCAGAGCAATGTACCCGTCGAAGGACTTTGGCGTCGGATCGGTGAAATCCAACACCACCACTCCGTTCAAGCGGGCCACATAGCGGTTCCCTTCCACCTTGAGGAGCATGTCGTTCCAATCGTAGGGCCGGATCACGGTCTCGAATTCCGGCGCGGGCCAGGCGATCCAGCCCCGGCCGTCGCCGTAAATCCCTCCCGTGTGATGGTTCAGCGTCCGGTCGATTTCAAACTGGAGTCCCTGGGAGACATCGGCGGTGCCGGGCTTGAAGTCCACGTGGAAGAACACGCCGCTGTTGCCATCGGCCTCGCATTTGAAGCGCAGGGACATGTGGAAGTCGGTGTACTTTTTTTCCGTCCGCAGGTATCCGTACTCCTTGGTGATTCCCTGTCCGTGAATCACGCCGTCTACCACTTCCCACTTCTCGTTTCCGACCTTGACCCAACCGGTGAGGTCCTTACCATTGAACAGGGAGACCCAGCCGGGGTCGGGAGGCTTGGGCCGGGACTGGGCTTGGAGGGCGGCGGCGGCGGCCAGGACCACAATTGCGGTTCGCATCATGCTCCATACTCTACCAAGCCCGGCCGAACGGCGCTTCCGCCGGCCTTCCCCGCGGGAACCGTCCGCATGGGATGTGCGAGAATCAAGAGCAAATGCCCAAGGAACCATTGCTGAGCAGCCAGGAAATTGCGCACGCCCTTGAGGAGTTGAACGGCTGGACGGTCACCGGCGGCAAACTGCACCGCGAATATCAGTTCCCCGATTTTGTGCATGCCTTCGGATTTATGGCCGCGGCGGCGGTCGCGATCGAAGCCATGAATCACCATCCCGAATGGAGCAACGTGTGGAACCGGGTGTGCATCGATCTCCAGACGCACGATTCCGGAGGCATCACCGCGAAAGACGTCGCCTTGGCGCGGAAACTCGAGCCGCTCGCGGGAAAGCTGATGAGCTGATTTCGGGAAGAGGCCTCGATGTGGAAGCTCGTTTTCGCGGCGGCGCTGGCGCCCGCGCTGGGCGCCCAGACGTTTGCCGGATCGGCGGACCTGGATGCGGCCATTGAGGACGCGATTGCACAGGGGCAGATCCCGGGCGCGGTCGTGGTGGTCGGGAGCCGCGGAGCGATCGTGCACCGCAAGGCCTACGGCGCGCGCGCGCTGGTTCCCGCGCGCGAGCCCATGACCGTCGACACGGTTTTTGACTGCGCCTCGCTCACCAAGGTGGTGGCCACCTCCGCCGCGCTGATGAAGCTGTTCGAACAGGGCAAGATCCGCCTCAACGACCCGGTGACGCAGTACCTGCCCGAGTTCCAGAACGGGAATAGCGGCATTTCCGTTCGTGACTTGCTGACGCATTTCTCCGGCCTGCGCCCCGACCTGGACCTGAAACCGGAATGGAGCGGATACGAAACGGGAATCCGGCTGGCCCTGAGCGACAGGCCGCGCTACCGCCCCGGCCAGCGGTTCGTCTACAGCGACATCAATTTTCTGTTGCTGGGAGAAATCGTGCGGCGCGTCGCCGGCCAGCCTCTGCCGGAGTATGTCCGCCGGACGGTGTGGGACCCGCTGGGCATGCGCGACACCACGTTTCAGCCGCCGCCGGAATGGAAGGGCCGCATTGCGCCCACCGAGCAGACGCCGCGGAATGGTCCGCCCCTGCGCGGCGTGGTGCACGATCCGACGGCGCGGTTGATGGGAGGCGTGGCTGGTCACGCCGGCATGTTCTCGACCGCGGACGACCTGGCGCGGTTCGCCCAAATGATGCTGAACCGCGGCGAATGGCAGGGCCGCCGGGTGTTTTCGGCCGCGGCGGTGGAGAAATTCACCACGCCGCAATCGCCCGCCGGCCAGCCGGTTTTGCGCGGGCTGGGCTGGGATATCGACTCGGCGTTCTCGGGAGCGCGCGGCGAGTTGTTTCCCATCGGTTCTTATGGACACACGGGCTTCACGGGCACCTCGCTCTGGCTCGACCCCCGGTCCTCGGCGTTCGTGGTGCTGCTGGCCAATGCCGTCCATCCGGTGTATCGCGGCGCTCCCATCACGTCGCTGCGCGGCCGCGTCGCGACCATCGTGGCAGCGGCGCTCGGCGTCACCGGACCGGGCATCACGCTGACCGGGTACAACGAAACCATGCTCGGCCCGGGCGTCCGCCGCGTGGTCGCCCGGGATGGAGACGTGCGCACGGGCCTGGACGTCTGGGTGCGGAACCGCTTCGCGCCGCTGCAAGGCCGGCGGGTCGGGCTCATTACCAATCACACCGGCATTGACCGGCAGGGGCGGCGCAACCTGGACCTGATGCGGGAAGCCGGGGTGAACGTCGCGGCGCTGTTCTCGCCCGAACATGGTTTCTTTGGCGCCGCGGATGAGGAAAACATTCGCGACACCCGCGATCCCCAGACGGGCATCCGCGTATTCAGTCTGTATGCCGGCGAAAACCGGCGTCCGTCGGCGGAAATGCTGCGCGGCCTCGATGCGCTGGTTTTTGACATTCAGGATGTCGGCGCCCGCTTTTACACGTACGTGTCCACGCTCGCTTACTGCCTGGAAGAAGCCGCGCGCCACCGGATTCCTTTCTATGTGCTGGACCGGCCCAACCCGATCACCGGAGTCCACGTGGAGGGGCCAATGTTGGATGCAGACCTTGTTTCTTTCGTGGGCTGCTTCCCAATGCCGGTGCGCCACGGCATGACCCTGGGCGAGCTGGCCCGTTTATTGAACGGAGAGCAACGCTGGGGCGCGCGGCTGGAGGTGGTGGCGCTGGAAGGCTGGGAACGCGGGGACTGGTTTGATTCGACCGGATTGCCGTGGATCCCGCCTTCTCCGAACATGCGCAGTCTGACCGCGGCCACGCTGTATCCGGGCGTCGCCCTCCTGGAAAGTTGCCCAAACTACTCGGTGGGCCGCGGCGCCGACAGCCCGTTTGAGCTGGCGGGCGCCGATTTCATTGACGGTCCCACGTTAGCCCGCTACCTCAATGCCCGCCGGATCCCGGGCGTGCGGTTTTATCCCACCCGTTTCCGGCCCGAGACCTCGCGCTTCGCGGGAAAGTGGATTTCTGGAATCCGTATTCTGCTGACCGCCCGGGAGGAACTCCACAGCGTCCAACTCGGTTTGGAAATCGCGGCGGCGCTACTCAAACTGTATCCTGGGAAACTGGATCTGGAAACCAACGCGCGCTTGATTGGAAGCCGCCGGACGATGGCCGCGCTCCGTGCGGGTGTCGACCCCGCGAAGATTGCCGAAGAGTGGGAGGAGTCCCTGGACGGATTTCTCCGCGTCCGGGAAAAATACCTTCTCTACCGGTAGCGGCCACCCGTGGCCGGGGACTCCTTTTTCGGCTGGAGACTACTCAATGTTGGTGGAAGAGGTTGTTTTCTTGTTCTTGCTGCCCGGGGGACGGCCCCGCCGTTTGGGCTGCGCCAGCCAGGCTGGGGGGCGGCCCCGCCGTTTGCCCCGGCCCCGCGCCAGGCGCTCCAAACTGATGATCGCTTCCTCGAGCTGTTCTCTTTCCTGACGCAATTCGGTCAGGATCTTCGTGATGTCCATATCTCCCCCTAAAAAATCGGAAGGGCGATTCCGTTCTGAATTCGGAACAATCGCACGGAACTGGCCTACCCAATGCAGTTCTACCGCACATCCACCGGGATTTCAACAATTTCTTGTTCCAAAAACAGAACAAGGTTCTATGCCTCCCCGAATTCCTCCCCCGGGTTCGGCCTCAGCCGCTCGCATTGCGAGTGAAATCGCGGGGGGCGCGGCCGAACTGCGGAACCGCCGCGCGGAACCAGATGCTGGCTCGCCCCGGGGAGCTGATTTTGCCTGAAACCCGCCGTTGCCGGCGCGGGCAAGAGGAGGCGGACGCACGCAAACGCGTCCCCCTGGTTTGCCACTTAAATCCAGTGGTAGCTTCATCTCCTATTGATTGACGGGGATGGAGTCCTCATGGCAGACTGGAAAGTGCTCCGGATCAGCGTGGCGTCGCCCGTGTTGGCGATAAAGCTAGAGTTTTGCGCCCTTTCTTTCGATCATTAGTGTGGCGTTCAGGTCGATGGTGAAAACTGGGTCCTGTTTCCTCCGGGCATTGCCCCTCCTCTTGCCGGCTCTGCTGGTAAGCACTTGGTCTCCTCTTCCCGCGGCAGCCGCGGCTCAGGCTTCAAGTAAGAAGCCTGCCGTGCGGCGTGTTTCCGCCAAGCCCGCCAAAGCGACGGCAGGCAAAAAGACGCTACCCGCCAAGCCGGGGGCGCCTGCCCGGCCGGGAGCCGCCGCCAAGCGGCCCGCGGCTTCCGGGAAAGCATCCGCAGCGAGGCCTGCGGTGTCGCAGGCGGCCGCCAAAGCCCGCCAGTCGCGTCCGCGTCCTCGGCGCGTCGCCAGTCCATGGACTGAGCCGACCTATGCCGATTCGACGCTGGGGGATATTACGGAAGGGGAGGACCTTGAGGTGCGTGCCGCGGCTGCGGAGGCCCTGGGACCTTTCAACGGCTCGGTGGTGGTGGTTGACCCCAGTAACGGCCGGGTCCTGACTATCGTGAATCAAAAACTCGCGTTGTCAGGCGGTTTTCAGCCTTGTTCGACCATTAAAGTTCCGGTCGCCTTGGCGGCCTTGCGCGAGGGCGTCATCGACAATCGCGAATCCAAAGTTCGGGTGGGCGGACGCCTGCGCATGGACTTGACCGAGGCGCTGGCGAAATCCAACAATCCGTACTTTGCGGAGCTGGGAAACCAACTGGGCTACGAGCGCATGGATTACTATGCCCGGCTGTTCGGCCTGGGCGAGAAGGCGGGTTTGGACATTCCGGGCGAACAACCTGGCTATTGGCCGCCGGCCCCCCCCAAATCCGGCGGGATGGGGATGCTCACCAGCTTTGGCGAACAAATCCGCATGACGCCGCTGCAACTGGCGGCCATCACCGCGGCCATCGCGAACGGCGGCACTCTGTATTATCTTCAATACCCGCGTTCGCAGGAAGAAATCGACAGCTTTACTCCTCGCGTCAAACGCAAATTGGAGATTCAGGATTACATTCCCGAGGTGCTGCCGGGGATGGCGGGCGCCGTGCAGTTTGGCACCGCGAGGCGGATTCTGTCCATAACGGAAGAGCCCATCCTGGGCAAGACCGGCACGTGCAGCGAGGACCGGATTCATTTGGGCTGGTTCGCGTCCTTTCTCGACGCCGGGCCCAGCCGGCTGGTGGCCGTGGTCCTGTTGACGGGAGGACGGCCCAGCGTGGGTCCCACGGCCGCGGGCATCGCGGGCGCCCTCTACCGGAAGCTGGCGGAACGGGATTATTTCGCCCACTTCCGGCCCGAGTCCGCGCCGCAAAGGGCGGTTGCGGACACCCAATCCCCGGATTGATGCGAGGCGGCCGGTTTACCGGAATCGGCGTCTTAATTCAGGCAAGCGTGCGAGCGCGGCCCGGATCTCCGGGGTAAGCGGCTGTCTGCGCAGGACCGCATCGCTGCGCGTCAGCAAACCCATGGCATCGGCATAGCGCTTCTGCCGCATGAGGCATTCGCCCAGCAGGCTTTCGGCTTCGGCTACCTGCCGATGATCGCCCCGCAGCCGTTGGGTCCGGATCTCGAGCGCCTCCCGCAGCAGCGGCTCGGCGTCCCGCACCCGGCCAGCGCGCAACAGCAGGCTGCCCAACGCCGCCGCCGAATCGGCCGTGGGCAGCGGCAGACCCAGTTCGCGGCGGGCCGCCAGAGCCTTCTCGAACCAGTGCTGGGCTTCGTTGAGTTCGCCCCGCCATTCCGCCAGCGCCCCCAAGCCATGCCAACTCGCCGCGGTTTCCGCGTGCCGCGGACCAAACTGCGCGATGCGGATCGAAAGCGCGCGCTGCGCCAGGTCCTCCGCCTCATACCGGCCTCCGGCGCGGCCCAACGCCCGGGCGAGATTATGCATCGAGCGGGCCGTCGCGGCGTGTTCCAGCCCGTAGACCTTCTGGCGCACGGCGAGAGATTGCCGGTGCATGCGGACGGCTTCCTCATAACGGCCCTGGTCTTCGAGCAGAGTCGCCAGGTTGTTGAGCGTGACCGCCGCCTGGGCGTGCTCAAGTCCCGCGTTCTGGACCTGAATGTCCAATGCCGCTCGGTAGAGTTCTCCCGCCTTTTCGTACTTGCCCTGATCCTGGAGCAGCGACGCGAGGTTGCTCAGGGTCTCCGCGATGCGCGGATGGCCCGGCCGGAGCTTTTCCTGCTCGATGGAAAGGGCCTCGGTGAACAGTTGCCCGGCGTGTTCCAGGTCGCCGCTGGCGTTCGCAATCTGCCCCAGACGGTTGAGCGTTAACGCCAGGCGGTGGTGGCGAGGCCCGAGGGCCTGGCGGCGCTGCTCGAGCACCCGCTCGAAGACGGTCCGGGCCTTGGCGTATTCGCCGCGATGCAAGTAGATCAGGCCGAGGTTGGAGTAGGCGCGCAGCGTGTACTCGTGCTGCGCGCCGAGGCGCCGCTGGCGTAATGCGATCGCTTGTTGCAACGCCTGCTCCGCCTCCGCATAAGCGCCGCGGCGGTCGAGCACCATGCCGAGCGTGTTCAAGCCGTCGGCGATCCGGTCGTCGTCGGGTTTCAGATAACGCCGCCGGATCTCCAGCGCCCGTTTGGCCGAGCGCTCGGCTTCCTGGTATTCGCTCAGGTCGTAGCCGACCTCGGCCAGCAATTGGTAAGCTTCGGCCGAAGGCAGCGAAGCGTCGCCGAACGCTTTGCGCCGCAAATGCAGCCCGCGCAGGACCAGGGCCTTGGCGCGCTGAAGTTCGCCCAGCCCCCGGTAGGCGGAGCCGAGCGCCAGCAACAGCCGCGACTGCACCTCGGGGCTCTGGTCTAAAGCGCCCAGTTTCTCTTCGGCGCGGTCCAGGGCATCCCGCGCGGTCGCGCCTCCGGCGCGGTCCTCATCCGGGTCGGAGGCGCGGAACAGGCTCACCAGCAGAGCCGCCACCTGCTCGGCGCTGTCCCGCTCGACGGCTAGCCGGCGCGCCTGAAACGCCATCGTGACGGCGAATCCCACGCTCATCGCCAGCACCAGAAACGCCGCCGCCGCCAGCGCCAGGTGCCGCCGGATCAGCTTGCTGGTGCGGTAGCCCCAGGAATCGGGACGCGCGCGCACCGCCGCACCGTCCAGATACCGCTGCAAGTCGTCGCGCAGCAGGCTGACCGCGCCGTACCGCCGCTCGGGGTCTTTGCGGAGCGCCGTCAGCAGAATGGCGTCGAGGTCGCCACGCAGTTCCCGGGCCAAGGCCCGCGCCGACTCGGTCCGGCGCTGCTCGGCGATCCGGTCCAGCTCCGGCGACGGACGCCGCCCCCGCTCGAGCAGCCGCGCGCTGGGCGCTTCCGGCTCCTCGCCGCGGATCGCTTCCAGCAACGCCTGCATGTTGCCCCGGTCGTGCCGGTCAAACGGATGCGTGCCCGACAGCAGCTCGTAGAGAATCACCCCAAGCGAGTAAACGTCCGTGCTGGTGCCGATCGGGCCGCCCTGCACCTGCTCGGGGCTGGCGTAGGCCGGTGTCATCGGCTGCGATCCGTCCAGCGTCTGTAACATCATCCGGCGCACGGCCAGCGGTTCGAATAAATTCTTGGCCAGTCCAAAATCCATCAGCTTGACGTGGCCTTCGCTCGAAACCAAAATGTTGTCGGGCTTCAGATCGCGATGCACGATCAGTAACCGGTGGGCATGCTGGACCGCATCGCACACCTGCAAGAATAGCCGGACGCGTTCGCGGACGTTCAGCCGCTGCTGGTCGCAGTATTCGTCGATCGGCAGCGCGCCCCGCACATATTCCATCACCAGATACGGCTCGTCCAGTTCCGTGACGCCGCCGTCGAACAACCGGCAGATGTTGGGGTGATCGAGGTGAGCGAGAATTTGCCGCTCGTTGCGGAACCGTTCGATCAGACCGCCGGAATCGGCGCCGGGATGCAACAGCTTGATAGCGACCCGGCGCTCGAACTGGTCGTCGGCGCGGGCGGCCAGATAGACGACCCCCATCCCGCCGCGGCCGATTTCGCGCTCCAGTTCGTAGGGTCCGAACTTGGCCAGCGCCGGCCGCCGCGCGCCGAATCGCTGCTCGTACAACCAGTTGGCTTGCGCGCGCAACTCCGGATCATCCGCACAGGTCTCCTCCAGAAATTGCTCCCTGTCGGGAGGGTCTTCCCACTTGCAGGCGTCCAGCCGTGCCTTGATGTCCTCGAACCGCGGGCGCGCCATAACCAGGATCGGGGCCGTTGTCTTACTTGTATCGTAGCCACGAACCCGCGGCGCGGCGCTCGGGGAAACCCCTGAGGAGGCGGCTACGAATCATTTCAGGTGCGCGCCGGGAAGCCGGCTATTTCGGCTTCGCCGATGGAAAAGCAGCGGTGCGGCGCATCTATCCAGCCGGCCCGCATGGCCGCTTCGGTTATCTCGAGCTCACCTGCCGCTTCTGACACGCGCCGCGGCGCCGTTCGGCCGGTAACGTTATTCGCTGCTCCAGGAGGATAGCTTTCCGCTCCAAATGGAGCCGGAAACCTCTCCCAAGCTGATCAACAGTTTGCTCTGGGTGACAAACAGATCCAGCCCGTTGAAAGCGGTGAGCGTGGGCGAGCGCCGGGCCGAATGAAAGTGGTAGACGACAAAGGGCACGCCCTCCGGGCGGAACGCCTCATTGAGCTTCTGGGCCCAGGCGCAGCGGTTGCTGTCCCGGTTGGACATATAAAACACCAATTTGCCGTTCGGCGACCACTGGGGCGATGTGTCCCACGCCTTGCCATCGGTGATGGGTATCCATTCGGCGGCGGGGACCAAGCCCTCGCGAAAGGGCGCCACCTGCACCTGGGAGCGGCCGGAAGGAAGACGTTTGACGAAGACCAGGCGCTTGCCGTCGGGAGAGAAGCGGGCTTGGGTCAGCGCATACGCCTCATCCTGGAGCACCGGCGTGCGCCGCCCGCTGGCCAAATCGATCAGGGCCACGCCCCGGAAAGCAGCCTGCGGCGGCTGGTAGTCCACCAGCAGGCGCTGCGAATCGGGGGACCAGTCATAGACGATTGCGCCGCCGCAATCCTGGCAAACCAACTGCGTGCTCGCCTGTCCCAGGGTGGCGACGAACTGCTCGTAACGGCCGATGCGCTGCTCGGAGAACGCCACCTTGGTTCCGTCCGGGCTCACGCGCGGCCAGTACTCGTCCTGCCGGCCGGTGGTGGCGGGCGACTCCCGGCCGGTGTCGAAGTTCCAGGTCCGGGTGGTGAACAAGCCGTCGCGAGGGGTCAGGAACGCCAGGATACGCTCGTCCGCCGACAGCGTGGGGTACGAGCGCTGGCCTGAACCCGGGATCGCCGGCTGCAATTCGCCCAGGGTCCGCCCCTCGTTGGCGTTCAGCGCGAGACTGAAGATGCCCACGGTCACCTGTTGCGCGGTAAAGACAAAACGTCCCTTCGCCGCCAGGTAGGGTTGGATCTCCAGGCGCTCGCCGGCGGTGAGGCGCTGGGGTTTCTGCGCGATGCGAGGGTTGGCCACCGTGAACGCCGCGCGGTAAAGGTGCGCTCCGCCGGCCTCCGGGATCGAGAAGATGACCTGTCCGTCGCGCCAGTCGCCCGGAATCGAGCACTGGCCAGGCTCCAGAAGCCGGAACTCGACCAGCGCCCCGCAGGCATCGGTCCGCACCGGCGCGCTTCCGTCTACCGGGACCAGCCACCAATCCGACCGGCCAGCGTCCACCGCCGGGGTCATCTTGCCTAATACCAGCAGGTGGCTCCCCTCCGGGGACCAGACGGGGAACCGCGCGGCGGCGAACGAATCGAGCAGCCGCCGCGAAGGACCCCCTTGCGCGGGGACCACGTGTACCTGATAGTCTCCGATGATTTCGGGCGAAAGCCCGGCGGGACCCGTCCAGTAGGCGATCCGGCTGCCGTCGGGCGAGAAGCGCGGCCGCCGCCCGCCGGGCGCGACCAGTTTCTCGCCGCCGCCGGATACGGGCATCACGTAGACGCCGTCCGGTTCGCGTTCGGAGCGGAAGGCGATCCACTTGCCGTCCGGCGAAAAGGCGGGCTCCCGCTCGTCGGCGGTATGGGTGGTCAGCCGTTTGGCGCTCCTTTCCCCGATGCGCTGCAACCAGAGATCCAGGTGGCCTTCGCCGGTGCGGTCCGAGGAGTACACCACCCAGTTGCCGTCCGGGGAGATGGCGGGTTCGGCGTCCAGCCCCCCGGCGGCGGTGACTTCCGCGACCGCCGCCGCCCCGCCGTCATCCGGGCGGCTGCGCCACCAAGCGATCGCGCCCACGATGACCGCCAGCCCCAGCACGACGGCGAACACGATCCGGAGCAGCCGCTCCCAGTTCTCGACGCGGAAGGCGCGCTTGCGCGTGCCGGTCGACACGTAGTCCACGCGCAGTTTTTCGACCAGCGGCCGCACCTCGGCGAACGATTGGGCGCGTTTGTCGCGGTCCTTGACGAGCGTACGCGCCACCAGCTTGTCGCTGCCTTTCGGAGTGTGGCTGGAAACGGTCTCCGGCGGAGGCGGTTCTTCTTTCAGGATCGCGTCCAGCGTGGCCACCGCCCACTCACGCCGGAACGCCCAGCGTCCGCTGGCCATCTGGTAGTAAACCGCGCCGAACGAGAAGATGTCCGAGGCCGTGTCCGGGCTTTGGCCTTCGATCACTTCCGGGGCCAGGTAGGCCACCGACTCGGCGGTGGCCCCCGGCGGCTGCGAGGTGGCCGAGTAGCGAAAGCCCTCGAGCAGCCTCGCCAAGCCCACATCGGCTATCTTGATGTGCCCGTCGGAGGTGATCAGTACGTTTGAAGGACGCAAATCGCCGTGGACCAATCCCGCGCGCTCGAGCGCTTCCATGGCGCTGAGAATCTGCTGCGCGTAACTGATGGTTTCCTTGCGCCGCAGCCGCTTGCGTTTCAAGGCCGCGGCCAGGCTCTCGCCCACGATGTATTCGGCGACCGCGAACGGGCGGCCTTCCGTTTCGCCGAACTCGAGAATGGACAGCAGGTTCGGGTGGTTCAGCGCGGACGCCTTGCGCGCGTCTTCCTGGAGGCGCGCGAAGCGTTCGGGGTGTGCGAGCGCCGCCGGTTTGAACCAGCGCACCACCACCTTCCTTTCCTGGCTGGGGTCCACGGCCTTGTAGGTAACGCTGTACGCTCCGTCCTTGAGCACCTCGGAGACGGCATACCGCCCGATCATCCGCGTTTCCATGGTTTACCTCTTTGCCGCCTCGACCCTTGGCCGCGCGAAGCAATACAGCGCGGAATTCGTTCGCACGTACAGCTTGCCGCCGACGATGGCGGGCGTGGCGTAACATTCCTCGCCGAGCTCGTTCACCGCGAGCACCTCCCACTCCGGTCCCGCCGAGATGACTGCCGCTTTCCCCTGCTGGCTCAGGGTGAAGATCTTGCCATCGGCCGCGACCGGCGAGGCGAAATACGGATCCAGGGCGCCCGCGATTCTCGCCTGTTTCAGCACCTTGCCGGTCGCCGCCTCGAAGCCGGTGAGGATGCCGCCTTCCTTCAGCATGTAGAGAATGCCGCGGTAATACAAGGGGGAGGGAACGTTAGGCAACGAGCGCGTATAGCGCCAGGCCACGTGCGTTTCGGGCAGTTCGCCGCGGCCGCCCGGCCGTAGCGCGATGAGCGCGTTTTGCGCCTTGCGGCGCGCCTGATAAAGCTTCCAGTCTCGGGCGTCCAGCGCGCCGTCGTCGTCCAGGTCTACGCTGCGCCAATCTTTCAGCAGCTTCTCGTCCGACACTTCCGCTTTGGCCAGTTGGCCGTCGCCGTTGGCGTCCATGATCTTCAGCACGTGCTCGAACGCGGGCACTTCCTCCTGTTGCCCGGTGTCGGAACCGCCGGCCCACCCTTGCACGAACACCAGCCCCTCGCCGAAGACGGGCGTCGGTTTCAACTGCCACGTAAGACCGCGATACCACCACACGGGCTTGCCGGTGCGGACTTCGTATGACGTTAACTGGTACGAACCGGCGATGAGCGCCTGGAGCGGCCCGTCCGGCGGTTGATAAAGGACAGGGGTGGAGAAACCGCGCGTGTACTCCGCACGGTCCACCCGCCAGAGCGGTTGGCCGGAATCCTTGTCTAACGCGGTGAGAAAGGAGCCGCTTTCCTGATCGCAGATCATCAGGAGCGTATTGCCGGCCAGTACGGGAGAGGCGCCCATGCCCATCGGATTGTTGAAGGGACCCATAGGCGCGCGCCATCGCTCGTTGCCATCGGGGCCGTAGGAAAGCAGGCCGAAGTCGCCGAAGAAGGCATACGCGTTGCTGCCGTCGGTTACTACGCTCGGCGAGGCGGGTCCGTTCGCCTTATGCAGTTCCTGAATCCGGGGACGCGGCGCCTCCCGCCGCCAGGCAATGCGGCCGCTCTCGCGGTTCAAGGCGATGGTGTACAGGCGGCCGTCTTCGTGCGCCGTCAGAAAAATGTGGGTCCGGGAAAAGACCGGAGACGAGTGTCCAGGGGGGACCGGCGTCTTCCAGACGACGTTCTTGCCGGGGCCGAACTCCTCCGGCAGCCCTACCGAATCCGACACGCCGGCCGCATTCGGGCCGCGGAACTGGGACCAGATCTCTGCCGCCGGGGCGAGTCCGCAACCAGCCACCGCCAGCGCCGTCCACCACGCCGCTCTTTTTTTGCGCATACGCAAGCGTCTCGACTGTCGAATATAACTGATGCGAGCCGCCCGCCGCACTTCGGCCGGCCGCTGTACACTAGGGGTATCCCAATCCCCGGAAAGGCTTTTCCTGTGACTGTTGTCTCAGCGCCGCAACTCTCTTCCGACCTGGCCACCCGCGTCCAACAGGCCCGCGAACGCCTCGACGCCTGGACGCGCGAAATCGTCGCCTGGCATTTCAGTCCCGAAACCGGCTGCCCGTTTTGGCTCGATTACGCCGCCAAGTTGGGCTGGGACCCGCGCAAAGAAATCCACTCCTACGCCGACCTCGACAAATTCGGGTTCTTCCAGGACGAGTGGCTGCGCGGCGGCCCTGTCCGGCGTTGGGTTCCCAAAGGCTTCGCCGGACGGCCTGTTTCGGTGTTTGAAACCGGTGGCAGCACGGGCGTACCGAAGTCTCGCATCAACATCGAAGACTTCCGGATCGATTATGAGCAGTTTTCCGCCACCCTGCCGGACGACGCCTTTCCCAAGGGCGCAGACTGGCTCCAGGTCGGACCCACCGGACCGCGCCGGCTCCGGCTCGCCGTCGAGCATCTGGCGCAGCATCGCGGCGGCATCTGTTTTATGGTCGACCTGGATCCCCGCTGGGTGATCAAGCTCATCAAGTGGGGAGAAATGCAGATGGCCGAGCGCTATAAGCAGCATGTCATCGACCAAGCCCTCATCCTGCTGAAAGCGCATCCTAATATCAAATGCCTGTTCATCACGCCGAAGCTGCTCGAGGCCCTTTGCGAGAAAGTTTCGCTCAAGCGGCTCGGCATCACCGGCGTGTTCTGCGGGGGCACGGAAATGACGCCGCAATTCTGCCGTTTCGCGGTGGAGGAGTTGCTGGAAGGCGTTTACTTCGCGCCCACCTACGGCAACACGCTGATGGGCCTGGCGACCCATAAGCCGCCGTCGGCGGAAGACAATTACGCCATCATCTACTATCCGCCCTCGCCACGGGCGATGATCGAGGTGGTAGACCCGGACGAACCCACCCGGGTTGTCGGTTACGGCGAGACCGGGCGCGCGCGCCTGACCACCCTGACGCGGGAGACGTTTATTCCCCGATTTCTCGAGCGCGACGAATGCGAGCGCGAAGCGCCCATCGATCTCTATCCTTGGGACGGGGTCCGCAACGTCCGCCCGTTCCGCCGCTTCTCCTCCACCGTGGTCGAAGGAGTGTATTGAACCGATGCTGCACATTCCGATTCTGCGCAAAGGAGCGCCCTACTATTCGGTGGACGTGGCCCGCACGTTCCACCACCGGACGCGGGAGCCGTTCGTCGAGATCAGCCAGGCGAATGTTGGGTTGATCCGCCGCGACCTGCTGGACCAGGAGACGCCGCGGAGGCTGCTGGCGCGGTATTCCACGCGCGATTTGCTCGGCATCTGTCGCCACGCCGCGGGCCACTTTCTCCACGATCCGCTGCCGCTCGGCGACCAGCGCCAGGGGCCGGAGGATTATGTCCGGGCGCTATCGGCGACCACCGGCATGCCGCATGTCCTGGTGCGCAAGAACATGGCCAAGATCCATGGCGTCATGGCCGAAATGGAAAGCGTGCTCGCGGGGCTCACCCGGGGTTTGGACCTCGACATCCTGGACCGCGGCTTCGGGGAGGCCGAAGGGCACGCGGTCAGCTTCTTCCCGCGCGGGGATGCCCTGGGCGTGGTGCTGCCGAACAATTCCCCCGGCGTGCATTCGCTCTGGATTCCCGCTTTCGCGCTGAAGACCGGCCTGGTGCTGAAACCGGGCAGCGCGGAGCCGTGGACGCCTTACCGGATTATCCAGTCGTTGATTCAGGCGGGCGCGCCGCCGGAAGCCTTCAGTTATTACCCCACGGACCACGCCGGCGCGAACGAAATTCTGCGGCAGTGCGGACGCGGCATGTTGTTCGGCGACGTGGGTTCGACGCGAGCCTGGCGCGACGATCCCCGCGTCGAGTTGCACGGCCCGGGCTACAGCAAGATCGTCATCGGCGAGGACCTGATCGGCGAGTGGGAACAATACCTGGACGTGATGGTGGCCTCCATCGTCGAGAACGGCGGCCGCTCATGCGTCAATGCCTCGGGCGTTTGGGCGCCCCGGCACGCCGACGCCATTGCCGAAGCGCTGGCCGAGCGCCTGGCGCGCATCGTCCCGCGCCCTGCCGACGATGAGCAGGCGCTGCTGGCGCCGTTCGCCGATGCGCAGGTGGCCCGGCGCATCTCGCAGATGATCGACCAGGATCTTTCTGTGGCAGGCGCCGAGGACGTGACCGCCCGCCGGCGCGGCTCCCCCCGCATCGCCGAGTTCGAGGGCTGTACGTACCTGCTGCCGACCGTGATTCGCTGCCACGATCCGGCGCACCCGCTCGCCAACCGCGAGTTCCTGTTCCCGTACGCCAGCGTCGTCGAAACGCCGCAGGAGCATTTGCCGGAGGCGCTCGGGCCGACCCTGGTGGTGACGGCGATCACGCGCGACCCGGCCTTCACCCGCCGGCTGCTGGCGTCGCCGCACGTCGGCCGCCTGAATCTGGGGCCGATTCCGACCATGCGCATCCAATGGGATCAGCCGCATGAAGGGAATCTGTTCGACCACCTTTTCGCCCGGCGCGCCTTCCAGAGCGCCTACGCGGAAGAGCTGGCCGCGGTCTAGCAAAGACGCGGAGCGGCATGAAGATCCTCTCGATCGCCGCGGGCGCGGCCGGCATGTATTGCGGAAGCTGCCTGCGCGACAACGCTCTGGCCGCGGAACTGCTGCGCCGCGGGCACGATGTGATTCTGCTGCCGCTCTATACGCCCCTGCGCACCGACGAGCCCAGCGTGGCCCACCAAAAGGTGTTCTTTGGCGGCATCAGCATCTATCTCCAACAGCTTTCCGGTATTTTTCGCCGGACGCCGCGCTTTCTCGACCGGCTGTGGGATGCGCCGTGGGCGCTGAAGCTGGCTTCCCGCAGCAGTCTGCCGGTCTCGCCCAAGCGGCTCGGGGAACTCACCGTGTCGATGCTGGAAGGGGCAGGCGGAATCCACGCCCGCGAAGTGGACAAGCTGGTGGAATGGCTGCGGGACGAGACGCCGCCCGATGTGATCAACCTGCCCAACTCGCTGCTCATCGCCCTGGCGGCGCCGCTGAAACGCGCGCTCGGACGGCCCGTGTGCTGCACGCTGCAAGGGGAGGATCTGTTCCTCGAGGGATTGCCGGAACCGTATCGCACCCGCGCGCTGGACCTGATCCGCAGCCACCTGCCGCACGTCGACGCGTTCCTGCCCGTAAGCCATTTCTACGCCGGCTTCATGGCTGAATATCTGGAAATTCCGCGGGAGAAAATCCGGGTGGTCCCGCTGGGAGTGAATACGGCGGATTTCCCCTCCGCCCCGCGGCCTGCCGCGCGTCCGTTCACCATCGGCTTCCTGGCCCGGGTCGCTCCGGAGAAGGGGTTGCACGTGCTGGCCGGCGCATTTCTGCATCTTGCGCAGCGCCGGGAGTTCGCGGGCGTGGTGAAAGCCGCCGGCTATTTGCCGCCCGAATCCCGCGGCTATCTGCGCGACATTCTCCAGCGTGTGGCCGATTCCGGCTTGGCCAGCCGGTTTCATTATGTGGGCGAAGTGGACCGCGCGGGCAAGATCGAGTTTTTCCGCTCGATCGATGCTTTTACCCTGCCCTGCATTTACGGCGAGCCCAAGGGGCTGCCGGTGCTGGAGGCTTTAGCGGCGGGCGTGCCGGTGGTGCTGCCGCGGGTGGGCGCGTTTCCGGAAATGATCGAGCGCACCGGGGGCGGATTGCTCGTCGAGCCTGGCCCGGCGAACCTGGCGGCGGGTCTGGAGGAGTTGGCCCGCGACCCGGCCGGGGCCCGCGCACTGGGTGAGGCGGGCGCGCAAGGCGTCCGCCGCTACTATACGGTGGCGGCGATGGCCGACAGCGCCCTTGAGGCGTGGCGCCAGGTGCTCGGCCGGTAAACAGCGCGCGCCCAACTCCCGTCCCGGCGCAGTCCCCGCGTTACAATACTTCCGCGTGCTCGACGTCCGGAACCTTGCCAAGAGCTACGAAACCGCCCGCGGCCCGCTGCCCATTCTCGAAGACGTCACGTTCCAAATGCAGCCGGGCGACGCCCTGGCGGTTGTGGGCCCCTCGGGCAGCGGAAAGAGCACGCTGCTTTACCTGCTGGGCGCGCTGGAACGCCCGTCGGGCGGCGCGTTGTCACTGGACGGAGTGGATCCGTTTTCGCTGCCCGAACCCGAACTGGCCGCGTTCCGCAACCGGCGCATTGGGTTCGTCTTTCAGGACCATTGCCTGCTACCGCAGTGCACGGTGCTGGAGAACGTGCTGGCGCCCACGCTGGTGGCGCCGCCCAACGGAGCCTATGAGGCCCGGGCGCGCGACTTGCTCGCCCGCGTCGGCCTGGCGGCGCGCCTCGACCACCTGCCGGCCGAGCTCTCCGGCGGGGAAAAACAGCGCGCCGCGCTGGCCCGCGCTCTGGTGCTCGAACCCGCGCTGGTGCTGTGCGACGAGCCGACCGGCAATCTGGACCAGGAGACGGCGCGCGCGGTCGCCGACCTGCTGCTCGAGCTCCACGGCCACCAGCGCAGCATCCTCATCGTGGTGACCCACAGTGCCGAGTTGGCGGCGCGTTTGCCCCGTCAGGCCCGCCTGCGGGATCACCGGCTGGTTCTCCCGGCGTGATGACTTATCCCTGCCTCCTTCTGCGCAGCCTGCGCCACTTCTGGCGGACCCATCTGGCCGTGGTGGCCGGCGCCGCGATTGCCGTGGCGGTCCTGGCCGGCGCGCTGCTGGTAGGTGAATCGGTGCGGGGCAGCCTGCGCGCTCTCGCATTGGAGCGCATCGGCCGCACGCACACGGCGCTGGCGGGCGCGCACTTTTTTCGTGAGGCGCTGGCCACGGAACTCGGCGCTTGTCCCCTGATCGCGCTGGAAGGCGTGGCTTCCGCCGGCAAGCGCACCGCGGGCGGGGTGGCGGTTTACGGCGTGGACGAGCGTTTCTTCGCGTTTCACGGCGTCCCGCAAGTCCGGATGCCCGCCGGCCGCCGCGTGTGGGTGTCCTCCGCCCTGGCGCGAGAACTGGGCGTGGACGCCGGCAACTCCGTGCTGATCCGGATGGAGCAGCCCTCGGACATCCCGCCGGAGTTCCTGCATGGCCGGCGCGATCTGCCGGGGCGTGCGGTCCGCTACGGTGTGGAAGGCGTACTGCCGCCGGGGCAGATGGGCGACTTTTCCCTCCGGCTGTCGCAGGCCGACGTGCGCGCCGTTTTCGTGCCCCTGCCGCGGTTACAGCAGGAACTCGACCGCGCCGGGCAAGTGAATACCGCGTTGTTCGCCACGCCGCCCCAGGGCGTGTGGGAACAGGGCGTGACGCTGGAAGACCTGAATCTGCGGCTGCGCCCCCTGGCCGGCGGTGTCGTCTCGGTCGAACATGCCGGGGCTCTGCTCAACGACGCCGTAGCGGCCGCCGTGCAGGACGCCGCCGCGGAAACAGGACTGGCGACGCATCCGGTTTTCACTTACGTCGTCAACACGATCCGCCGCGGCCGGCGGGAAGTGCCGTACTCGCTGGCCGCCGCGCTGGATCTGGAGTGGCTGGGAACGGCCGCCGAACCGGGCGACGCCATCGTGCTGAACGACTGGACGGCGCGGGAACTAGGCGCGCGGCCCGGTGATGAGATCGAGCTCGAGTTCTACGTCTGGGACGCCAGCGGCGGCCTCGCCACCCGCCACGCGAGCTTCCCGCTCGCCGACGTCGTGCCCATCCGCGGACTGGCCGCCGACCGCGACCTGACGCCCGAGTATAAAGGACTCACCGACGCCAGGGCGCTGCGCGATTGGGACCCGCCCTTCCCGATTGACCTGAGCCGCATCCGCCCCCAGGACGAAGCGTACTGGGAGCGGTACCGCACCACGCCGAAGGCTTTTCTGCCGCTCGCGCTGGCCCAGCCGCTTTGGCGGTCGCGCTTCGGAAAGCTGACCGCCATCCGGTTGGAAGCCGGCGAGGATACCACCAAAAGGGCTGCGTTCCGGGCGGCGCTGCGCACGCGCTTAAATCCGTTCGAGCACGGCTTGGCCTTGCTGCCCGTTCGCGAGCCGGCGCTGGCGGCCTCGGCGGGCGTCACGGATTTCGGCGAGTACTTTCTCTATTTCAGCTTCTTCGTTGTCGTCGCGGCGCTCCTGTTGGCGGGGTTGTTCTTCCGCCTGGGAATCGAGCAGCGGCGGCGGGAAATCGGGCTGTATGCGGCGCTGGGCTTCTCGCGCGCGGTGGTGCGCAAGTTGCTGCTCGGCGAAGGGCTGCTGCTGGCGCTGGCGGGAGGCGCGCTCGGCGTCGCCGCCGCGTTCCTGTACGCCGGCGGCATTCTGTTCGGGCTGACTACCTGGTGGTCGGACGCGGTGGGCACCCGGCGGCTAGCCTTGCATCCCTCCGCGTCGGCTTTGGCGGCCGGATTCGGCGCGGGGACGCTGGCGGCGTTGGGCGCGGCGGCATTCGCCCTGCGAGCGCTACGCCGTAGAACGCCGCGCAGTTTGCTGGCGGGCGCTGAAGATCCCGGACCACGGCGCGCGGTCCGGCCGCGGATTGCCTTGGGCGCCGCGCTGACTGCGGCGTGCGCTGCTTGCGGCCTGAGCGCCGCCTCGCTGGCCGGCCGTGTGCCGCCCGCCGGCGCGTTCTTTGGTTCCGGCGCGCTGGTGCTGGCGGCCGCGCTGCTGGCGGCGCGCTGGTGGATGCTGGACGCCCGCCGGGCGCGCGTCCGCTCGGTCGCCGCGCTGGGCGTCCGCGGCGCCGCTTACCGGCGCGGCCGCAGCCTGCTGTGCATCACGTTAATCGCCCTGGCGACGTTTCTGATTCTCTCGCTCGAGTCGTTCCGGCGCGAGGCGACGGGCGGGGCGCCCGGCGAAGGTGGTTTCGCGCTACTGGCCGAATCCGTCCTGCCGGTCTATTTCCACCCCGGCACGCCCGCCGGGCGCGCCAGTCTTAGCTTGGACGAAGCGGCTTTCGCCGGCGTCAGGCTGTTCCGCTTCCGCCTGAAACCGGGCGACGACGCAAGCTGCCTCAATCTCTACCAGCCCCGCAACCCTCGCATCCTGGCGCCCACGCCGGACTTCCTGGCCGCCCGGCGCTTTCCCTTCCGCGCGTCCCTGGCGCGGACGGACCGTGAGAAGGCCAATCCCTGGCTCCTGCTCGAGCGCCGGCCGGAAGGCGGCGCGATTCCCGCCATCGCCGACGCCAACTCGCTCCAATATGTCCTGCATCGCCAACTTGGCGACACCTTTGAGATTGCCGACGGCCGCGGCCGGCCCTTGCGGGTCCAGTTTGTGGCCTGGCTCGCCGACAGTTTGTTCCAATCTGAGATCCTGATTTCGGAAGCGAATTTTCAACGGTGGTTCCCGGAGCGGCAGGGGTACCGCGTATTTCTGATCGATACGCCGGCCGGCCGCGCGCAAGCGGTTTCGGACGCGCTCGAAGACGGCCTGCGCGACTACGGCTTCGACGCGCGGCCGGCCGGCGAGCGCCTGGCGCAATTCCATCGCGTCGAGAACGCTTACCTGTCCACGTTTCAGGCGCTCGGCGGACTGGGGCTGCTGCTCGGCACGCTGGGGTTGGCGGCGGTGCTGATCCGCAACGTCCTGGAAGCGCGCAGTCAACTGGCGCTGTTGCAGGCGGTCGGCTACCAGCCGCGGCATCTGGCCCGCATGGTCGTGGCGGAGAACCTGCTGTTGCTGGTCCTGGGTACGGGCATTGGCGTCGCCGCCGCGCTGGTGGCGATCGCGCCCGTCCTGGCGGAGCGGGGCGGCGCGGCGCGTCTGCCGGGCGTCGTCTGGGCGCCGCTCGCGGTTTTGGCCGCCGGTCTGGCCGCCGCCTGGCTGGCGCTCCAGGTGCTGCGGCGGGAACCGCTGCTGGCCGCTCTGCGCTCGGAGTAATCAGCGCCGGCGGCGTCTTATGACGCGCCTCGCAGCAGGAACGCGAACAGGTCGCTGATCTGGTCCATGGAGTAACTGTCCAGCAGCCCTTCCGGCATGATGGAGATCTGCGAGGGACGCCGTTCACGGACCATGGCCTTCGGAATCTCGATCGGGCGTTCCACCTCCGCGGTTTTCAACACCAGCTTCTGCGCATCCTCCCGGACCAGCAGCGCGTTGACCACGTCGCCTTCCTTGGTTTCCACAATCAGGGAGCCGTACTGGTCGGAGATGGTCTTGGACGGCCACAGGACGGATTCGAGGATGTCTTTCTTGCGGAACCGGCGCGCCACGGTCGTCAGGTCCGGGCCGAAGTCCTTGCCGAGAGAGCCAACGCGATGGCACGAGGCGCACTCTTTCTGGAAAATCTCTTTGCCTCTTTTGGGGTCGGCTTTCAGGGTCATGGGATCGTACATTTGGAACTCGAAGATCTCATCGGCGCTGACCGTGTTTACGCCTTTCTGGCGGTCGAGCACGCGCGGCAGGATCAGGCCGCCGCGGGTCTTGGCGGCTTGCGCGCCGGCGGCGAGCGGCGCGAACGCCGGCACGCGGGCGTAGGCCAGTTGTTTTTCCTCCGGGGTGAAGGACTCGAGCGCCGAATCGAACATGAGGTTCAGATACCCGGTGAAACTGGCGCCGCCGCGCCACTCCACCGCCTTGGCGAACCAATTGGCCAGAGCTGTTTTCTGTTCCGCCGTCCAGCCCTGCCGGATCGCGCGGAGGCAATAGACGTAGTGAATCTGGAGGGGCTGGTTTTCCTCGCCGCGCGGCATGGCGGCCAGGATCTTCCCGATGGCTTCCGGCGACCCGGCATAGGCCAGCGTGCGGGCGTACTCGCGGTTGAGCGAGTCCTGGGCGGCGGGGAATCGCGCCAGCAGCACTTCCGCGATCTGGCGGCGCGCCGCTGGCGAAGCGCCCCCGGCGCTGCGGATGGCTGCCACCTGCCAGACTCGCAGCAGGCGGAGGGCGTCCTCGGGGCTGGTTGCGGACGAGGCCAGCAGGGAGGCGGCGCGGGACAACAGCGGCTCCACCTCGGCGGACCGGGCGGTGCGGACCAAAGCAAGCAAAGCCTCGGGGGCCGCGGCCGGACGGTTCTCGGCGAGCGCCCGGTCGCGCCATTTCTCGCGCGGGATCCGCTCGAGCGCCAGGCGGCCGGCGTACCGGACAAACCGGTCCGCATCACCCAGCAGCGCGTACACGTCGTCGACCGGCGCGAAGTTCGCCTCGCGAGGATCGAGGCCCATGCGCACCACGGCCTCGGCGGCCCTCCGCCGCACGAACGGGTCGGGGTCTTTCAGGGCCCCGGCGGCCAGCGCCTTGGCCCGGTCGCTGCCGTGCATGCCGACCACCAGCGCCGCCGCGGCGCGCACCTCCGGTTCGCGATCCGCCAGCAGGGTGCGGAGCAGATCCGCCCGTGGCCGCGGTCCCAGCCGCTCCAGCAGCAGGAGCGCCTGCACGCGGTCCGCGGCGGCGGCGTTCGCGTCGGTCGCCAGCGCGGTCAATTCCACACCCCAACGCTCGCCCATGGATTCTTTCCGACGCTGCAACGAGGCGTGCCCCCAACTGGAAAGCGGTTGCGGCTGCCGCGCCGCCGCCAGGATGCCCTCCGGCGATTTGCGTGCGCGGAACCACCGCTCCCACCAGCCCGGCCGGTACCGAATGCGGTACAACCCGCCTTCGGTGTCGCGGCCTCCCAGGGTGAAGTAGACGAGCCCGTCCGGACCCACCTCCAGGTCGGTGACGTTCAGCGGTTCGCCGTATACGAACTCCGCCGAAGGCCGTGCCGGCCGGTACGTGGCGCCCTGGCGTTCGAGCGCCGTGAGCATGATTCTGCCACGGGACCAATCACCCAGAAGCAGCGCCCCACGGTACTCCGGCGGATACACGTCGTGTTCATAAAACTCGATGCCCACCGGAGAGCCGCGCCCCAGCTCGTCGAGCGGGGGCAGAGTATCCAGCAGGTCCGCCGGGAGTTTCCCTGATCCCGTTCGCCAGCCATAATCGCCGCCCATCACCACGTGCAGCGTACGGATGGGCCGGTACCAGGGCAGGTTGAGGTCCCATTCCATGTCGCTGTCGAAAGTAAAAGCTTCGCCCGCGGCGTGATAGGCATGGTTGTACGCGTTGCGGAAGCCTCCCGCCAGGACGGTATAACGCCGCTCGGCCGGATGGAGCCGGACCAGCGTGCCGCCCGGCGCGCGGATATTGGCGGCGTGCCCCCGCGCGTCCGGGTACGGTTCCAGCAACTGTGCTTCGTCATAGTTGGCCAGCGGGGAACGGGCATCCACCATCTCCTCCGGCACGGAGGTGTGGTTGCCGAGCATGATCGTTGGTTTCCCGTCGGGACCGCGCCGGATATCGTGCGGACCGTGCTCGCCGATGCCGCCGCGGAAGGTGCTGATTCGCTCGAAGGTGTCCGCGGCGTCATCGCCGGAGGTGTCTTCCAGCCGGTACAGCCCCACCTGGCCGTTTTCATCGTTGGCCACGGCGTACAGAGCGCGTCCGTCAAACCACATGCCATGCGCCTGTTTCACCTTGGCGGAGAATACTTTCTCGGTCTCGAAGACGCCGTCCCCGTCTCGATCGAAAAGAATGGTCGGGTGACCGCGCTCCTTCGAGACCACCGGGCGTCCAAAACTGTCGAACGTGATGCCGATCAGCGATCCGGTCTGTTCCGGAGGGGCGACCGCCTCTACCGCAAAACCGGGGGGCACGCGGAAGCGGGAGGCCTCCTCGTGCCTGGCGCAACCAGCAAGCAATGCCGCCGCGGCGAAGAGGGTAAATGATCGGAAGGGGCTCATGGAGAGATCTGGAATTCTCCAATTCTGCCACAAGCCCGGCGGCTACTCGTGAGCCGGCTATCCCTGAGCGAGGGCGCACGACGGGTGGCGCGCGCTTTCGCATGCATCGGAGCTCTGGCTCGCCCCTCCGGAGCGCTTTCAAAGCTGCGAAGAGAAGACGCCTGAGCGTACGCCGGGGCAAGCCGGAGACTTGCCCCACGGCCGGCGCCGGCCGCGCTATTGCACGTCGAAGAGCACCGCGGTGAACTTCTGCCCCGTCAGGGTCTTTTCGATGGCAGGCCACGCCTTCTGGTGATCCGCGCTGGCGACCCACTTCTGGCGTAGTTCCTCCGTCTGGAAGCTGATCAGCAGCCGGTACTTTGGCGGAGCCGGCGGCTGGCCAAACTTCACCTCCCGCAGTTTCACCAGCCGCACCTCGACAAAGCCGGGTTGCCGGGAGATGGCCGGCTTGAAGATCTTATGGAAGTTGTCCACCATCTCCTGCTCGCGATTCGGGTCTACGAAGAGATCCACGTGCAGATGAATCGCCGGGGAGGCGGGGAAGGCGGGGACAGCGGCCATACCGGTGGCCACCAGCGCCAGAAGCGAGTTTCGTCGCGTCATCAAGCGGAGTCTCCTTGTCATCCGAGGCCGTGTCCCGAAGAATCTTGCTCGTTGCCCGCCCGCGTCTACGCAACATCTGTGGCTTACGGGACGAGGATGGTTCCGCATCGGAACATCCAATGGGCTGCCAGAGGCCGAGAGCCGTTTGGAACCGGCGGACACCCAAAGATTGTATCAAAAGGGAAACCGGGGCGGACGGACCTGGATCTCAGGGGCGCACCACATAAAATGTGGGCTGGCGGGGCGGTCGGGCCGCCCCGCCAGGGGAAGAGCCACATTAGGGGGTCCACCGTTTTCTTGCGGGCTGCGGGGTGCAACGGTGGACACCAACTGATTTTTTTCAGAGTAGAGACATTTGGATCTATGAACAATTAGATAATCCCGCAGTTAATGTTCGTTAATATCTAACAGCCGGTGGTGGTGCTAACTCCGCTGTTATGCGCGTTCGGTATACTGCGAAGTTCATATGATCGGGTTCACAAGAGGTTCGCATTTTTTCATCATCATCGCCGTGTCTCTGCCATGCGCGTTGGCCTGGGAGGGTTTTGTTCAGGATCCCCAGGGCAAGCCTGTCGCCGACGCTCAGGTGCTTGTGTATACTCCCTCAGGCAGTCTGGCGGGTAGCGCGGTGACGGCCGTGGACGGGACTTTTCGTCTGGACCCCGCCCCGGCGGGCGCGGTGGTCCTCGAAGTGCGTGGAAATGGAATGGAAGCAACGCTTTCCCTTCGTCCCGGAGACCGCCGCCCCGTGATTGTGCTCAAGCCCGCTCCCATCCGGACGCTGATGACCGTCACGGCCGAACGCGGTCTGCCGGTCTCGGCTGCCGACGCCGCCCAAGTGGTTTCCGTGGTGGATCTTCGCACGGTTCGACTGCGGCCCTTGACGAATGTAGGGAAGGCATTGGAACCGGCGCCGGGAATTCTGCTTCAGCAAACCGGTCCGTCGCAAGTCTCCCCGTTCCTGCGCGGCTTGACCGGCTATCAGGTGCTGAACCTGATCGACGGCGTTCGCTTCAACAATTCCACCTTTCGGTCGGGACCGAATCAATACCTTGCATTTGTCGACCCTTCCCAGGCGCAGCGGGTGGAGGCGGTGCTGGGGCCGGCGGGCGCCCAGTACGGCAGCGACGCGATGGGCGGCGCCATCCAGGTTCTCACGCCCCAGACGATTTTCGGCGCTGGCCGGGCGGAATGGCACGGCAACCTGCGAGGCAACGCGGGATTTGCGGACGCCTTAGGGGGAGGCGCGGCGGAGGCGCAGCGGGTGACGGAGCGGACCGCGTGGCTCGCGGGCGTCTCTTACCGGCGCCACGGGAACCTCCGGCCGGGGAACGGGATGGATTCCCGGCACGTGTTCACCCGCTTGTTCGGCCTGGACGCAGGCCAGGTTCGGAGCCTGCTGGGCGGCCGCCTGCGGGAAACCGGCTTTTCGCAGGAGGCTCTTTATTCCAAGCTGGCCTTGCGCCTGCCGGACCGCAACCTGATGACGCTGTGGTATCAACGCGCCGAACAGCGCGGGGCGGAGAACTACAAGGACCTGGACGGAGGATTGGGCCGCTTGCAGTCCGGGCTGGTTCCCCAGCGGCTCGACTTCGCCTATGCCCGGTGGGAAAAGCTGGCGCTGGGCCCGCTCGATTCCCTGAACGCAACGTTATCGTGGAACCGGCAAGGCGACGGAACCGTCCGGCAAGGACTGCGGCTCACCGATACGGTGACCACCGACCGCAGCCGGGTGGATGTGTGGGGGGCTTCCTTACAAGCAGCCACGCACGTGGCGCGCTCGCAGGCCATCGTATTCGGCGGCGAGTTTTACCGTGAGGCGATCGACGCCTCGCGCACGGAGTTTTCTCCCACCAGCGGCTTCGGTCCGCCGGTGCGTCCCTTGTATCCCAACGGCTCCCGGTACGGCACAGCCGCGGTCTACGGGCAGGACACCGCCGAACTGTGGCGCGGACGGTTGCGGGCCATGGCAGGGGTGCGCGGCACGTTTGTGGGATTTGACACGTTCGCGCGGAAGAACATCGTGGCAGGCCGGGATCTAGGCGTGGCCGACTCGTCGCAGACGTTCCGCGACGCGACGTTTCAAAGCAGCCTTGCCGCCCGCGTGCATTCGCGCCTGTCGCTGTTTTGGGCCGTGGGCCGCGGCTTCCGCGCGCCCAACGTCAACGACCTGGGCGCGGTCGGGCTGAACGACCTCGGTTATGAAGTGCCGTCCGCTGACGCGGCTGCCGCCGGCGCTTTGCTGGCCACCTCGGCGGGAGAGGGTGCGCTGTCCCAAGGAAGTCGGCTGCGCCCGCTCGGGCCGGAGAGGTTGTGGAACTATGAAGCGGGCTTGAAGGTGCACGGCAGCGGCTTTTACGCGCGCGCGCAGTTCTTCCGCGCCGAGTTGTACGATCCGGTGGTGCGGCGGACCTTGCTGTTTCCCGCCGGCGCGGCGCCCGCGCAGCTTGGCGCGCTGGCCGTGGTTCCGCTGCCGCAGACGGAAGCGCAGCGGGCGCAGGGCGTGGTGACCGTCGCGGCCCCGTTCGATCCCCGGGCGGTCAAGTCGTTCGTCAATGACGGGCGGGCGCGCTACGAGGGCGTCGAATCGCTGCTCGAGTGGCAGGTGGCTTCCGGGTGGAGCGCCCGCGCGGGCTATTCCTTTATCGCCGGCCGCGACTTGAATCCCAACCGGAACATTCGCCGGCTACCCCCGCAGCAAGGATACGCCGCGGTGCGGAGAGCCCGCGGCCGCTGGTGGGCGGAAGCGTCGCTGCTGGCGGCGGGCGCGCAGGAGCGGCTCAGCGGCGGCGACCTGGACGACGAACGCATCGGGGCGTCGCGGCGCCGGCGGGACATCGCCGACTTCTTCGCAGGCGGCCGGGCCGCGCCTTGGATCGCGCCCGGCGCCGACGGGAGCCGCTTCGTCCCCACCGGCGAAACCCTGCTGGAGATCCAGAATCGAGTTTTGCCCCTTGGCCAGGTGCGCAACGGGGTACGGATCGTGGACGACTCCACCCGCGTGCCGCTGTTTCTGTCGACCGCGGCCTGGACGCGCGTTGACCTTCAGGGCGGCGTCTCGCTTCGGGATGATCTGGATCTGCAATTCGGGGCGCTCAACCTGCTGGACCGCAATTACCGCCTGCACGGATCCGGCATTGACGCCCAGGGCTTCAATCTGTACCTGGGTTTCTCCTGGCGGTTTTGAGCCGTAGCCGCGATGGGAACTCCCGGCGCCGGGGAATCGTGCGCGGCGCAGGTCACTCCCGTACCGCTCGCTTGCCGCTCGGCGCGCCAGGGCAAGCGCTCGGTGTGACGTTCGGTGGGTTCGGGGCAGCGCGCCACGCTCGCCCGCGATCAGGCGCGTCTACCCTCCAACTCCGCCCAGCGCGCATAGAGGAGGTCGACCGCCGCCTTGGCCTCCTCGCAGGCGCGGCAGGCCCGTTCGAGTTCGCGCGGGTCGGAGACCACCTCCGGCGCTTGCAGCCGCGCCTCGCGCGCGGCAAGCTCCGCTTCCGCTTCAATGATGCGCGTTTCCATTTGCTCGTACTCACGCGCTTCCAGGTAGGACAGTTTCCGCTTTGGCGCGGCGGCTGCGGGGGCGCGGACGGACGCGCTCTCCCGCGGCTTGGAGACGCGCCTGGCCGCTTGCGCCTGTTCCCACTGCGCGAAGTCGGCGAAGAATTCGGCGCCGCCCTCCCCATCCAACGCGAGCAGGACGGTGGAAACGCGGTCGAGCAGGTAGCGGTCGTGCGTCACCAGGACCAGCGCGCCGGGGAAGTCGAGCAGGCTTTCCTCCAGGACCTCGAGCGTGGGGATATCCAGATCGTTGGTGGGTTCGTCCAGCAACAGCAGATCGGCGGGTTGGAGCATCAGGCGCGCGATCAGCAACCGCGCCTGCTCCCCGCCGGAGAGCGACGCGACGGGCTGGTCGAGCTGTTCGGGCCGGAAGAGAAACCGCTTGGCCCAGCCGTTCACGTGCACCGGGCGCTCGCGGTACACCACCGCGTCGCCGTCCGGACACAAGGCCCGGCGGAGGGACTGGGCCGGGTCGAGGGCGCGCCGGTCCTGGTCGAAATAGACCACCTTGAGCAGGTCCGCGCGCTCAATATCGCCTGTGTCGGGCGGTGTTTCGCCGCTGAGCAGGCGCAGCAGCGTGGTCTTGCCGCAGCCGTTCGGGCCCAGCAGGCCCAGGCGGGTTCCCGGTCCGAGCACGAAGCTGAGGTTGCCGAACAAGCACCGGCCGCCCGCCCGCTTCGAGACTCCATGCAGGGCGAGCAGCCGCCTGGTCCTGCGGCCCGTGGCCGCGAAATCGATGGCCGCGCTGCCGCTCGCGCTGCGCGCCTGGGCGTCGGCGAGTTCCTCCCGCAGGCGGCCGGCGGACTCGATGCGCGCCTTCGACTTGGTGGTCCGCGCTTTGGGCCCGCGGCGCAGCCACTCGATCTCCCGCCGGACCAGCGTGGCGAGCGCCTCGCGCTGCCGCGCCTGCGCCTGCAAAAACTCCTCGCGGCGCTCCAGGAACTCGCTGTAGTTGCCTTTGGTCTGGAACGCGCCATCGGGATAAGCGCGGTTGATCTCGATCATGTGGGTGGCGACGTTCTCGAGAAAATACCGGTCGTGGCTGACCGTGAGCGACGCAAAGCGCGCTCCGGTGAGCAACGCCTCCAGCCAGAGAATGCCGGCCACGTCGAGATGGTTGGTGGGCTCATCCAGCAGCAGCAGGTCGGGTTCGGCCATCAGGGCTTCGGCGATCGCCAGGCGCTTCCGCCAGCCCCCGGACAATTCGGCGACGGGTTGGGCGCCGCGCGTGAATCCGCCGCGTCCCAGCCCTTCGGCCAGGCGGGCCAGCCGGTCCGCTTCTTCCAGGTCCGGCGGCAACGCGCGCTCCAGAACCTCCGCAACCGTCAGTCCGGCAGGGAAGGACTCTTCCTGCCGCACCAAGGCCACCCGCGCCTGCTTGCGGAGCGAAACCGCGCCTTCGTCGGGCGGTTCCTGCTGCGCCAGAATGCCGAGCAGCGTCGACTTGCCCGCGCCGTTGGGGCCGATCAGCCCCACGCGGTCTCCGTCGAACACGCTCAGCGACACCCTCTCGAAGACGGTGCGCAAACCAAAGCGTTTGGCCAGCGACTGGCAGTTCAAGACAAGAGCCATGACGGGTCTGTCTTACGATCTTAGCGGGCAACCGTACAATAGCGGAGTGAGCCGTCCCCTTGACGTGGTCCTCGTCGGCCTGATTGCGCGCCTTGGCCGCGGCATTTTGGCCTCCGCCGTGCAAACGCCGGTCACCCTGCGCGAGTATCCCTGTGACTTGGCCGAGGTGGAAGTGCTGATTGGGCAGCCCATCACGCCCCGGATGCTCGGCCAGGCGCCCAAACTCCGCCTGGTGCATGCGGCCGGGGCGGGATGGGACGCCATCGCTACCTGGGAACTGCGGCCCGGGATTCCCGTCTGCAACGTCTATCACCACGAACACGCCATCGCCGAGTACGTGATCATGGCGATGCTGGCGCTGGAACGCGATCTGCGCGGCCAGCACGAGCGCACGCGCCGCGGGGACTGGACCGGCAGCGCTGTCGGCAGCGCGCCCCGGGCGCGCGAACTCGGCGGGCTGACGCTGGGCATTCTGGGCTTCGGCCACATCGGCAAAGAGGCGGCCCGGCTGGCTGAAGTGTTCGGCATGCACGTCCGCGCGCTGCGCAGCGGCCATTCCCGCGCCGAGTTCGAGGAACTACTCCGCATCGCCGATCACCTGCTGCTGGCGTGCCCGTTGACCGACGCCACCCGCAACCTGATCGGCGAGCCGGAACTGCGAATGATGAAGCCCGACGCGTTTCTCATCAACGTGGCGCGCGGCGAAATCGTCCAGGAGGAAGCGCTCTACCGCGCCCTTAAGGAGCGCTGGATCCGCGGCGCGGCCCTCGACGTCTGGTACCGCTACCCCAAGCCTGACGAGCCCAACCGGCTGCCCTTCACCGCGCCGTTCGGCGAACTGGACAACGTCATCCTGAGTCCGCACAGCTCCGGTTGGACCAGCCGCACGCTCGAATTGCGGATGCGGGACATCGCCGCCAACCTCGACCGGCTGGCGCGCGGGGAGCCGCTCGCGCGCGTGGTCTTCGAGAAAGAGAGCTGACGCGCGCGGCGCCGGTAAGGCTACTGCCCGCCCTGTTTGAAGCGCTTTTCTTCCTCGAGGATTTTTCCCGGGACACTGTTGAACTCGCCGCTGCCCGGCTGGAACGGATACCGGTTCTTGATCTCGTCCTTCAGGACGATGCCCAAGCCGGGCGTCTCCGGGGGCAGGACGTAGCCGTCTTTCATGACGAACGAGTCGCCGACCACCTCCGAGTGCAGGCCGGCGTAGTCCGGCGGGATTTCCAGAATCCGCGTGTTCGGCGCCGCGAAGGCGCAGTGGACGTTCTGCATCAGCGCGCCGCCCGCGCCCCAACAATGCGTGGCCAGCCCGCGCCCCCGCTCGTGCAGCAGGGCGGCGATGCGCTGGAACTCCCCGAAGCCGCCGGAATACGACGCGTCCGGCTGGCCGATGTCGAAGGCGTCGATGTCGAGATACGTCTTCCACTCGCAGAAGCCGGTGAGGCATTCGCCGCCGGCAATGGGAACCGGGGTGAGCTTGCACAACTCCGCGTAGCTGGCGGCATCGAGGTAGGGCAGCGGCTCTTCAAAAAAGAACAAGCCGTAGGGCTCGACGGCTTGCATCACCGCCGCCGCCACCTCCAGATTCCAGGTGTTGCCGGGGCTGTTACCCATGTGGCCGTCCAACATCACTTCCACGTCGCGCCCGAAGCGGGACCGGATGAAATCCAGTTTGGCAGCTTCAAAATCCGCGGCGGCGGCGGGTTCGCCCGCCACCCAGAAGCCCTTCTCGGCCGAGTGGCTGCCCGCGCCCAACTTGAATCCGCGGAAGCCCAGCGAAAGGTAGTACTCCACCTTGGCGGCCAGTTTGTCCAGCGGGTAGTTGCTGGGACCGCCGGTCGCGTACGCCAGCAACCGGTCATGCTGCAATCCGCCCAACAGTTGGTGCACCGGCAAGCCAAGCTGCTTTCCCTTCAGATCCCACAGCGCGGCTTCGATGCCGGTCAGCACGGAAATGCCCATGCCCACCCGGCACCAGAAATTGCCGCAGTGGTACATGCGGCGCCACAGCTCGGGGATGTCGTCGACGGTCTGGCCGATCAGCACGGGTGCGAAAAAGTCGACAATGCCCGGCACGGCTTCGGGAAAGGCGTAACCGACCATCGTCTCGCCCAGTCCGGTGAGCCCGGTGTCGGTGTGGATTTCGATGAAAGCAGCGCTGCGCCGCTCGCGGGCTTCGCGCAGAAAACGGTCGTTGGTGCAAGGCCCGGTGAGCAGGACCGTGCGGACATCGGTGATGTGCATGCGTCAATAAGTTCCTTCGCGGGATAGGCGGGCGGTCAGATCCGCCCGCGGGTGCCGCCTTTTAGTATACTCGCGATATATCGTGCATATGCAAATTGGCCGCTTCACGCTGGCTTTCCTGGCGCTTCTGGCCGCGGGCGCGCCGCCCCGCTTCGCCGAGCATCTCATCTCGAATGACTTCACCTATCCCTACGGCGTCGCGCTCCACGACCTGGACGGCGACGGCGACCTGGACGTCACCGCCTCCGACGCCCGCGCGCACAACAACCTGTACTGGTTTGAGAACGACGGCAAGGGCCGCTTGACCCGCCACGTGATCCACCACCAGCCGATGTCGGGCTGGCGGCTGGAGCGCCACGCTTTCGGCGACTTCAACCGCGACGGGCGTCCCGACATCGTCATCGTCGAGAACTCGCTGGGCGATCTGCGGTGGCTGGAGAACCCCGGTCCGGAGAAAATCCGGGCGCCCTGGCCGGTGCACTTCATCACCCGGGCGGATGCCGTGCCCGGCGCCTACGATGTCGCCGTGGCGGATTTCGACGGCGACGGCGACCTGGACGTCGCCGCATCCAGTTGGAGCCGCGGCAACATGTTCACCTGGCATGAGAACCCGGGAGACCCCACGCGGCTGTGGCGGCAGCATCGAATCGCGGTCAACCTGGCGGAAACGCGCACCGTGCGCGTGGCGGATTTCAACGGCGACGGGCGTCCCGACGTATTAGGCACCGCCTCCGGCGATGGCCTCGTGCTCTGGTTTGAGAATCCGGGACCGGGCGGCGGCGAGTGGCGCGCTCATGTGATCGATACCGCGCTGCGGCCGAGCCACGGCGAACCCGCCGACATGGACGGCGACGGCGATCCGGACGTCGTGATGACGTTCGGCATGGGCGCGGAGTATTCCAAGCTCCAGCCCGTGGCCAGCCGCGTGGCCTGGTATGAGAATTTGGGCCGCGGCGCGGCGTGGAAGCGTCACGTGGTCGAGGAGCCGTTTCCGAACGCGTTCGACGTGGTGGCGGCCGACCTGGATGGCGACGGCGACCTCGACTTGGCGGCCACCGCCTGGAACAAAGACGCCGGCATCGCGTTGGCCTGGTTTGAGAACCTCGGGCGCGCCCAATGGCGGCGGCACGTGCTCAGGGAGAACTGGCCGCGAGCCGTCCAGTTGGCCGTGGGCGACCTCGACGGCGACCGCCGCCCCGACATGGTCGCCGGCGCGGAGGACGGGTCGATGGAATTGCGCTGGTGGCGCAACCAGGGAGGCGCGCGGTGAACCGGCGGCGTTTTCTTGGTTGCATACCCGCCGCGGCGCTGGCGCAGTCCGGCCAGTGGGTGACTCCGGCGGCGCGCCCTGTGATCGGGCTGCACGACATCGCGGACCGCAAACAGCTTTTCCTCGATGGTCTGCTGCTCGACCAGATGACCAGGGTTTCCTTGCTGCAAGGACGGCCGGACAAATACCCGCAGAACCCCGTCATCCGGCCCGATCAGCCCTGGGAGCAACTGACGCAGCAGGATTGGGGCGGTGTCCAGATCAGCGGCCAAAGCGTGCTCTTCGATGCGGAAGAGAAACTCTTCAAATGCTGGTACTGGATTTCGTTCACCGGCGGCGACGCCGCCAGCGGGCGGCTTTGGGCTTACGCGACCTCGCGCGATGGCTACCGCTGGGAAAAGCCTGCACTCGGGGAAGTCGCCTGGCGGGGGTCCCAGCGCAATAACCTCCTGGTGCGGGACAACTGGGGCAGCGGCGACGGCTATTTCAACGTATTCAAGGATCCGCGCGAACGCGACCCGGCGCGGCGTTACAAGGCCCTGGGTTTCACCTGGGGCGCCGTGGGCACCAAGGCGGGCGCGACGGTCGCTTTCTCGCCCGACGGCATTCGCTGGACCGAGCACCCGGGAAACCCGGTGGTGCCGCAAGGTGTTGAGATCGTCGACGTGCCGACCATCCTCGGCTGGGACGAGCGGCGCGGAAAATACGTTGCCTACCCGCGGCCGGGGCATCCCAAAGCCCGCAAGTTCTCTTCCGGCGAGCCGATTCCGAACTCCAGCACCGGGGATCTTCGCGCCATCGGCTACGCGGAAAGCGATGATTTCCTGGTTTGGTCGCCGACCCGGGTGATGTTGACGCCCGACGAAGAGGACCGCGTCGATTATCAGTACTACCAGATGGTGGCCGCCCCGTACGGAGAATTCTATGTCGGTCTGCTGGCGATGCATCAGACCCACGAGCAGACCTTCGAGAATTTCCTGCTGACCAGCCGGGACGGGTTCCACTGGAATTGGGCAGACCGCAAGAAGCCGCTGCTGGAGCGGGGGGCGCTGGGCAGCTACGACGCGGGTTACGCTACGCCGTCCGGACCCATCGTGCATGACGGAAAGATCTGGATCTACTATGGCGCCTACAGCGGCGCGCACAGCCTGCGGTTGAGCCGCCTGGGCCCGAACATATTTACCATCGCGCTGGCCACGCTGCCGCTGGACCGGTGGGTGGGCATCCTGGCCGGGCCCTCTGAAGGCATGGTGTTAACGAACCCGTTCACCTTCCGGGGTTCCCGGCTGCTGGTCGACCTCGATGCCGCCATGCCGGTGGTCCGCGGTCCGCGGCCCTACGAGCGCTGCGTGGTCCGGGCCGAACTCACCGATGCGAACGCCACGCGGATCGAGAAGTTCTCGCTTGAACGTTGCGAGGCGCTGTCGCAATCCGGCAGGGCGGAGTTGCGCTGGAAGGGCGCGGAGGTAGGCGAACTGGAAGGCAAGCCCGTCCGACTGCGGTTCACCCTGCGCAGCGCGGCGTTGTATTCTTTTCAATTCCTCTCTCAGGCCAACTTATGATTCCAATCGACTGGCAGGACCTGACGCCGCTGCCGCGGCCGGCTTCCGGATGCATGGCCGTGCTGGCCGATGGCGGCTATTGCGCCGCCGGAGGCACGGCGTGGCAGGACGGCGTGAAGACCTTTCTGGCGGACGTGCAAATCTACGACTTGACGTCCGGTAAGTGGCGGGCGGGGCCGCCGCTGCCGGTTCCTCTGGCCTATGGCGTAGCCGTGGCGGCGCCGGGCGGCATGGCGATCTACGGCGGCGCGGACGCCGGGAAGACATACCGGGAGGGCTGGCGCTGGGAAACCGGCGCGGATGGCTGGACCCGCGCCGAGCACCTGCCGGAGGCGCTCGTCCTGGCCCGGGCCGTCGTTGTGGGCGGCGAAGTATTTGTCTTCGGGGGCGCCCCGGAGGTGGCCGACCTGACCGCGGCCTCCGCCAAGGTGTGGCGGCGCGCGGCGGACGGCTGGGAACACGCGGGGGACCTGCCCGGGGGACCTCTGGTCATGATGGCGTTGGCCGCCAGCGAAGGGCTCATTTACTGCTTCGGAGGCTGCTCGATGCCCGCCGCGGGAGCGGTTGAAAACTCCGCGGCGGCGTGGGCTTATGACCCGGCGGCAGGAACCTGGACCGCGCTCCGGCCGCTGCGCGCGCCCGTGCGGGGCGCGGCCGCCGTGACGCTCTCGCCCGGCCGCATCGCCATTCTCGGCGGCTACGCTGGCGCGGGGGCGGGGCATGGCTTTGACGGGAGCGTCCGCGTCTACGACTGCCGCGCGGACGCCTACACCGACGCCACGCCGCTGCCCGCGGGTGTTTCCGGCATCGAGTTTGTGCTCGCCGGGGACATGTTGCTGGGCACCTGCGGGGAGGATGGCGTCAAGCGCCGTTTTGGGCGGCTGCTGGCCGGGCGGGTCGCGCCATGAATCCCACCGGCGCCATGGACCGCCGGAACGGGCTGATCTTCCTGGCCAACTTCATCCTGATCTTCCTTGCCGCGCCCGTCCTCTACATCGGCGTGGTGCAGGCCGCGCTCTGCGATAAGCTGGGCGCCGGCGCGCTGGTGGCGAACCTGCCGATGGCCGCGTATCAGTTCGGCCAAGTCGCGCCGTTTCTGCTTGCCTGGTGGGCGCCGCACCGGTGGGAAAAGAATGTCGTAGTGGGGGCGAACCTGGTGACGGCTTCCCTGATTCTGGCGGTGCTGGTTTCGCTGGCGCTGCCCTTTCCCCCCGCGGTGCGGATCGGCGCGGTGCTCACCCAGGGTCTGCTCCAAGGCCTGAGCGCCTCTTCGTCCCAGGTGTTCATGATCCAGTGCCTGCGGCGCGGCACGACGCCCGAGGGGCAGGCGCGCACGCTGAAGATGACCTTTAGTGTGACGCCCTTCTTCGCGGTCGCCGGATCGCTGGGCGCCCAGTATGTACTGTATCCCGGGATCCCCGGTTTGTCCTACCCTTACGATTTCGCGCTGCTTTATCTGTTGGCTGTCCCGTGCGTGCTGGGGGTGGCGTTGCTGAGCAGCCGCTTCGACCTTCCGCCGGTTGAGGACGAACCGCGCCCGCCGCTCGACGAGTACGTGGTGGGCAGCGTGCGCCAGTTCGCCGCCGTGCGGCCGTTTGTCCTGCTCTGGCTGGGCTACCTGGCCTGGAACTCAACGCTCGGCGCGACGACCAACTTCTCGCTGTACACCCGCGAAGCTGTCGGCCGCGACCCGAAGGAGCTATCGGGGTACATTCTCGCGCTTCGTTTCGGCTGCAAGGCGCTGGGCGGCTATCTGCTGGGCTGGCTGGCGGTGCGCCGCGGACTGCGGGCCGCCGTCATCGCCACCTGCCTGTTGATGGGCGCCGGGTGCGTGTGGTCCTGGATCGTGCCCGGCTACGGATATCTTTTCGCCTTTGGTCTGCTGGGCATCGGCGAACTGGGCGGCGCGTTTTTCCCCAACTACATGGCGGCTCTCTCGCCCGTGACCGAAGGTGCGCGCAACGTGGCGCTGCTGACCATGGCGACGCCATTTTCCGGCTTCGCCCCGGCGTTCCACGGCTGGCTGACCGAGCGGTTCGGGTTCGCCTGGAGTTTCGCCGGGGGGCTGCTGACGGCCGTGCTCGCGGCGGTACTAGTGGCGGCGATCCGCCGCAAACCTGGGGAGGGCGGCCAGAGATGAAGCGCCGGGCGTTTCTCGCAGGGCTGCCCGCCGCGGCCCTGAGCGCGCAGGCGCCGGCGGCTGCCCGGCCGCTCGCGCGGCTCGACGTGCGGATGCCGCTCGAGGAACGCATCCGCATCCTCCAGACCTTTGTCCACGAGCGCCACTACAGTCCGAAAGGCTTGCTCTACTCGCACATCAACTTCGCCGAGGAGCGGCCGCACCGGCCCGGAGAACTCGCCGGCGCCGACCCCAACCCGATCGGCGTACCGCAGGAGGATCACTACAACTTCGAGAACAGTCCGATGAACTCGGGGATCTTCCTGGCGGGCCAGTGCTACCGCTACCTGGCCACGCGCGAGCCGGAGGCGCTCGCTTACGCCGCCAAGGCCTTTCGCTCGATCGAAGCGAATTACGAACTGGCCGCGCAGGCCGAAGCACGGAACGTTGCCATCGACGGCGCCGAGCGCGCCACCGCCCGCGCGGGTTGGATCTGCAAGCCATACGGCGAAATGCTCACCAATCAGACCAGCACGGAGCAGAACTTTGGTCCCGTCTGGGGGATGTTCGTCTACCGCGGCATCGCGCCGGCGGCGGTGCGGAAGCGGATCGACGAGATGATCGTGAACCTGGCTGACCTGTGGCGCGAAATGGGCTACAGCGTGAACTTCTTTGGCGAGCGGTGGGACTTTGAGCGCTCTTTGCCCCGCGCCCAGCGGCACATGCCCGTCTGGGCCTGGATCAACCGGGTCGCCGCCGAGGTCAGCGGCCAGCCGCGCTTCCGCCGCGAATTCGAGCGGCTGGACGCTCTGTTCGGCGCGCTGCCAACCCCCCGCGAAACCAACCTCGGCATGGGGCGGGAAACGTACATCAGCACCGAGGACCGCACGTTTCACGACAAGCAAGTGATCACCGGCGATATGCTGATCGACCTGGAGCCCAAGTCGGCGGCGCGCTACCTGCGCGGGATGACCAACTGGTGGCAGTTCGCGCAGATCGCGCTGCGCGAAGATTTCTTCACGCCGTACTATATCGAGCTCAACACGGTTACAGGCGAGTTCCGGCCGCTTCCCAAGTCCGTCAAGCCGCGCCAGCGCTGGAGCAGTCCGTCTTTGTGGGCCAACGGCGTGTTCCCGGTGTGCTGGAGCGAGAATGCGGCGCGCCTGTCAGTGAGTTCGGCAATTCTGGCGCGGCGCAACCCGGCAGTGCGGGACGCGGCTCTGCACTTGCTCAAGCGCCTGCACGCGCGCCTGGATAAGACCCTGCTTCGTTATATGGTCGACCCCGAAAACGCTCTCGAACCCTCTCAGCGTTTTCTTACGAACCTGCTCAGCGGGGATGCGCTCGCTTATTATCCGACGGGCTACTGGTACGGACGGCTGCACAAGCTGTGGTGAAGCGGGGCGCGGGCGCCCCGCCATCACATGGTCGAGATGCGGTGATTGACCAGGGACAAGAACTCGTCGCGGGTCTTCTTGCGGGTACGGAACGCGCCGAGCATCGCGCTGGTGATGGCGCCGGAATGTTGCTTTTCGACGCCGCGCATCATCATGCAGAAGTGCCGCGCTTCGCAAACCACGCCGACGCCCAACGGTTCGATGAGGTTCTGCACGGCCTGCGCCACTTCCTGCGTCAGCCGCTCCTGAATTTGCAGACGGCGCGCGTACACATCCACGATGCGCGGAATTTTGCTCAGGCCGATGACCTTTTGCTTGGGCAAGTACGCGATGTGCATTTTGCCGAAGAAGGGCAGCATGTGGTGCTCGCACAAACTGAAGAATTCGATGTCCTTCACGATCACCATCTCGTCGTACTTCACGCTGAACAGCGCGCCATTGACCACTTTTTCCAGGTCCATGGCGTAGCCGCTGGTGAGGAACTTCATCGCCTTCTCGACGCGGTGCGGAGTGCGCAGCAAGCCTTCGCGTGAAGGATCCTCGCCCAGGTGGACGAGCATTTCCCGGATAATTCCCTCCAGGCGATGCTCTTCCGTGGCGGTACCGTCCTCTTTTGCGGCCGGCTTGACCGCCGGCAGCACCTGCACATTAGCGCGATTCATTCTCAGAGAGCCCATTCACCTCAAAGATGTTCCGCTCGGTTTCAGCGATGCGAATCTTTTCGAGCCGCGGCCACCCGGCTGGCCACTGCTCCCTCAAGCGGCGCTCGGCCACCAGCGCGACGTTTTCCGTGGTCGGCACGAGCGAAGCGAACTCGGCGACCTGTGTATTCAAATGGCGGTGGTCGAAGGGCTCGAGCACCGCACGCTGGACCAGGCTATCGAGCAAAGCCAGATCCACCGCGCGTCCGGTCTCCGCATCTACCGGACCGCGAACGCTAACCTCGAGGACGTAGTTGTGCCCGTGTCCGTACGGATTGTTGCACTTTCCGTAGATGCGCTGGTTCTCCTCCGGGGCGAGCTGCGGAGCATGCAGACGGTGGGATGCGGCAAAGGCATAACGCCTGGTAACGCGGACCATGGCCTATTCTCCAAAATAGTCCGCGAACAGGTCCGGGGTTTCGTAGACCCGGACGCGATGCAGGCGCCCCGGACCGCCGGAGAGCGGTGTTTCCAGCCGGCGCCAGATCTCGACCGCCAGGTTTTCCACGGTCGGGACCACCCGGTCGAAGGGAGGCACCTCGCGATTCAGCAGGCGATGGTCCATGGGATCCACTACCTCCCGGTTCAGAATCTCTTTGAGTTCCTTCAGGTCGATGACCATGCCGGTGACCGGGTCCGGCTGCCCGTCGAGGGTTACCTCGACCACATAGTTGTGCCCGTGTCCGTGCGGGTTGGCGGCTTCGCCATAGAGCCGGCGGTTCTCCTCCGGAGTCAGGTGAGGGACGGCACAGATATGCGAGGCCGAAAATTCGACTTTGCGGGTGATCAGCATGCCAAGAGCTAGGGATGCCCTGCGCCGCGCAGAGGATACACTAAGATTATAAACTCCGATGCAAAGCGGGATGTTGGAAAGGCTTTTGAATGGCGCGATCGTGCTGTTGGTGGTCGCGCTGCTATGGGTAGTTTCCGGCTCGTTTCGGGAGCGGCTGGTGGTGGTGGGGGACACCGCGCCCGATTTTTCCGTGGTCGCCGACAACGGTAAATCAATCCGCCCGAAGGATTTTGGGGGCAAGTTGCTGCTGCTTAATTTTTGGGCGACCTGGTGCCCGCCCTGCGTGGACGAAATGCCCTCGCTCGAGCAACTCCATCGCACGCTGGGCCCTAAAGGACTGGTTGTGTTCGGCCTAAGCGTCGACAAGGACGAACAGGTGTACCGGCGCTTTCTGGAGCGGACGAAGATCTCCTTTCCCACCGCGCGCGACAACGGACAGCGGATCAACCTGGAATACGGCACTGTGAAGTTCCCGGAAACCTATATCATCAACCGGGAGGGGAAGGTGCTGCGAAAAATCATCAGTTCGCGCGACTGGATGGCCCCCAGCATCCTCGCGGACCTGGAATCTTTGCTCTAGCAAGGGAAAACCGCATGCTCTCTGCCGAAGCGAAACGCAAACTGGCGGCCGTGGTAGGGCCGCGCGGCTATCTCGACAAGCCCGAGGATCTGCTGCTTTATGAGTACGATGGCGGCGTGGACAAGGCGCGCCCGGAAATGGTGGTTTTCCCGCGCTCCACCGAGGAAGTGGTCGCGATTGTGAAAATCGCCCGCGAGTACGGCTTCCCCATCGTGGGCCGCGGCGCGGGCACCGGGCTCAGCGGCGGGGCGATTCCGCGCCTGGGCGGAGTGATTATCGGCTTTGCGCGGATGAACCGGATCCTGGAGATCGACCTGGCCAACGAACGCGCGGTAGTGCAGCCCGGCGTGGTGAACCTGGACCTGACCGTCGCGGTGCAGGGCGATCAGTACTTCTACGCGCCGGACCCGTCCAGCCAAAAAGCGTGCACCTTGGGCGGCAACGTGGCGGAGAACGCGGGTGGGCCACACACGCTGGCTTATGGCGTCACCACCAATCACGTCCTGGGCCTGGAGTTTGTCACCCCGGACGGCGAGGTCTTCACGACCGGCGGCAAGGAAGCCGATCTGCCGGGCTATGACCTTACCGGCTTGCTGACCGGATCGGAAGGCACCATGGTCCTGATCACCAAGGTGGTGGTGCGTCTCATGCGCCAGCCCGAAATGGTGAAGACGCTGCTGGCCATCTACGACACCACCGACGATTGCGCCAACACCGTCGCCGAGATCACGGCGCGGGCGATAACGCCGGTGGCGGTCGAAATGCTTGACGGCGTGATGCTGCGCATGGTGGAAGAAGCCACCCACGCCGGGTTTCCCCTGGACGCGGCGGCCGTGCTGTTGATCGAGTTGGAAGGGCTGACCGAAGCAGTGCTCGAGCAGGTGGAGCAGATCCGCGAGGTCTGCCTCGCCTGCCGCGCGCGCGAGGTCCGTGTGGCGAAAACCGCCGAGGAGCGCGACCTGCTCTGGAAAGGCCGCAAGAACGCGTTCGGCGCGGTAGGCCGGGTGAGTCCCACTTACTATGTGCAGGACGGAGTGGTGCCGCGCACCCAGATCGCTCCGACGCTGCGCTTCATCGGGCAGACGGGCGCCAGACATGGACTGACCATCAGCAACATCTTCCACGCCGGCGACGGCAACATGCACCCGATTATTCTATTCGACCCGCGCAAGCCGGGCGACCTGGAGAAAGCGCAAAAAGCGGGCGAAGAGATTTTGGCGTATTGCGTTTCCGTGGGAGGCTCGATTACGGGCGAGCACGGCGTGGGGATGGAAAAGACGGAGTTGATGCCGCTCCTGTTCACCGAAGATACCTTGGACATGATGCGGCGCTTCAAGGATTTGTTCGATCCGGAGGGACGGTTGAACCCAGGCAAAATGCTGCCCACCGGAAAAGGCTGCCTGGAGATCCGCCAGCCCGCCCTGGGCCCTTCGTCGATCGTATATTAAATTTAAATGATTTCCAAGCGCAGGATGGTGGCCTGCCGGCGCTGGCTGTTGCACGGCATCGGCCAACCCACCGGCCCGCATGGGCGCGCGCATCATACCTACCCTTGGTGGCAGGTGATGTGCCTCACCGGGGTGGACTACTTCTCCACGCTGGGTTACCAACCGGGCATCGCGTACCTGGCGGCGCACGCGCTCTCGCCCTTCGCCACCCTGATTCTGGTGCTGGTCACTTTGTTCGGGGCGTATCCGGTGTATGCGCGGGTCGCCCAGGCCAGTCCGGACGGCCAAGGAAGCCTCTCGATGCTCGAACGCCTGTTTCCGCGCTGGCGAGGCAAGGCGATGGTGCTGGCGCTGCTGGGGTTTGCCGCCACCGATTTCATCATCACCGTGACGCTTTCGGCGGCCGACGCCACCGCGCACATCATCGAAAACCCCTTCGCTCCCGCCTGGCTACAGCATCCCGTGCTGATCACGCTGGTCCTGCTGGGGCTGCTCGGAGCCGTGTTTCTGAAAGGGTTTCGCGAGGCCATCGGTCTGGCCGTCGGCCTAGTGGTGACTTACCTGACGCTTAACCTGATCGTCGTGCTGGTGGCGTTGGGCGAGGTAGCGGTCCACATGGAAGTGTGGGGCGGGTGGGAGCGGCTGCTGTGGAAGGAGCATGCCTCCGTCTGGGAGATGGTGGGAGTGGCTCTGATCCTGTTTCCCAAGCTGGCGCTGGGCCTGTCCGGCTTTGAAACCGGCGTGACGGTGATGCCCCTGGTGCACGGACCCGAGGCGGACCGGGTCCGCGGGACCCGCCGCCTGCTGCGCACCGCGGCGCTGATCATGAGCTTTTTTCTGCTGACGTCCAGTCTGGTCACCACGGTCCTGATCGAACCCGCCAAGTTCGAGCGCGGCGGCGAGGCCAATGGCCGGGCGCTCGCCTATCTGGCGCATCGTTATCTGGGCGACTGGTTCGGCACGCTGTACGATGTCTCGACCATGGCGATCCTCTGGTTCGCCGGCGCCTCGGCGATGGCAGGCTTGCTGAACCTGGTGCCGAAATATCTGCCGCGCTACGGCATGGCCCCGGAGTGGGCCAAAGCGTCGCGCCCGCTCGTCTTGGTCTTCATGGTGATCAGTTTCGCGGTCACGGTGATCTTTGAAGCTTCGGTGGACGCGCAGGGCGGCGCCTACGCCACGGGCGTTCTGGTGCTGATGTGTTCGGCGGCCATCGCGGTCACGGTCAGCCGTCCGCCCGGGCGGCCGCGTTGGCCTTATTACGGCATCTCGGCGGTGTTCGTCTACACCACCCTGCTGAACATCGTGGAGCGTCCCGAGGGGATCAAAGTCGCCTCCGTGTTCATCTTCCTGACCGTCACGCTCTCGCTGATCTCCCGGGCGATGCGCGCCACCGAACTGCGCGTGGCGCATATCGAATTCGACGACGAAGCCCTGCGCATCCTGCGGGCGGACGCCGATCAGGTGGTGCGGGTCATCGCCCATCGCCCCGGAGAGGGGACGCTGGAGGAGTACGCGCGGAAAGACCGCGCGGCGCGCGAGTCGCACCATTTGAGCCCCGCCGACGACCTGATCTTTCTGGAAATCTACCAAACCGACGCCAGCGATTTTGACGCGCACTTGCACGTGCGGGGCGTGCACGTAGGGCCTTACCGGATCTTGCGCGGCGAGAGCCCGGCGATTCCCAACGCCATCGCCGCCCTGCTGATTCAAATCGGCCGCCTGACGGGCAAACTGCCCCACGCGTATTTCGGCTGGACGGAGGGCAATCCCATCGGGTATCTCTTCCGGTACCTGTTCTTCGGCGAGGGCGACGTCGCGCCGATCACCCGGGAGGTGCTGCGCCAGCGGATCGCCGACCCGGCCAAGCGCCCCTACATCCACGTAACCTGAACCCGCGAGCCGCACGATGGTACAACTCGAATCTGCCGCCAAGTGGTACGGAGCCAAGGTGCTGTTTGAAGACGTGCAGTGGCTGATCACGCCCCAGGACCGCGTGGGACTGGTGGGCGCGAACGGTACGGGCAAATCGTCGCTGCTCAAGGTGCTGGGCGGCCTGGAGACGCTGGACCGCGGCGCTTTACACGTCGCCCGCGGCGTCACCCTCGGCTATCTGCCGCAAGACGGCTTGAGACTGTCCGGCCGCACGGTGTTCGCCGAGTGCCTGTCAGTGTTCGACCGCCTGCGGACGCTCGAGCGCGAGCAGGAGGAGCTGGCGCGGCGGCTGAGCGAACTGGATCCGGCCAGCGCCGAGTACGCCGCGGCGGCCGAGCGGTTTCACCAGGCCGACACCACCTTTCGCGGCCACGGCGGCTATACCATCGAAGCGCAGGTGGGCGCGGTGCTGACCGGACTCGGTTTCGCGCCCGAGGACTGGAACCGGCGCACCGAGGAGTTCTCTGGCGGCTGGCAGATGCGGATCGCCCTGGCCAAACTGCTGCTCGAAAAACCCAACCTCCTGCTGCTGGACGAGCCCACCAACCACCTCGATCTGGAAGCGCGCAACTGGCTGGAATCGTACCTGGCCGCTTACCCGCACGCCTTCGTACTGGTATCGCACGACCGCTTCTTCCTGGACGTCACCGTCCGGCGCATCGTGGAGCTCTGGAACAAGAAGCTGCACATTTACCCGGGCGGGTATTCCGACTACGAACGGCAAAAAGACGAGCGGCGCGCGCAATTGCTAGCCGCGCACGCCAGCCAGCGCGAGCGCGCCGAACAACTCGAGGCGTTCATCAACCGCTTCCGCTACCAGGCGTCGAAAGCCAGGCAGGTGCAAAGCCGGATCAAGGAGCTCGAGCGCATGGAAAAGATCGAGATCCCCCCGGAAGAAAAGACGATCCACTTTCGTTTTCCCCAGCCCCGGCCGAGCGGGCGCGTGGTGGCCGAGTTTCGGGACGTCGCGAAAAGCTACGGAACCAAGCGGGTGCTTTCGGGCGTAAACTTTCTGATCGAGCGCGGCGACCGGATCGCGCTGGTGGGCGCCAACGGGGCGGGCAAGTCGACGCTCATCAAAATGCTGGCGGGAATCGAACCGCTGACCGCGGGCGAGTACATCCTGGGGCACAACGCCGACCCGGACTACTTTGCGCAGGATCAGTACAAGGAGCTCGACCCGGCGGCGCGCATGATTGATGATCTAGGCGCGGTGGCGCCGCGCGCCAGCCAGACCGAATTGCGTTCCCTTCTCGGTTGTTTCTTGTTCTCCGAGGACGACGTGTTCAAACAGATCGGTGTCCTGTCGGGCGGCGAGCGCAACCGGTACGCGCTGGCAAGGATGCTGATGCGTCCCTCGAATTTCCTGCTACTCGACGAGCCCACCAACCACCTGGACCTCCGCGCCAAGGACGTGCTGCTGAGGGCGCTGCTGGACTACCAAGGCACGCTCGTGTTCGTCTCCCACGACCGCTACTTTATCGACCGGCTGGCCACGCGGGTGTTCGAAGTCGCCGCTGGCGGCGTCGCCATCTATCCGGGTAACTACGAAGAGTACCTGTGGAAGAAAGAGGCGGAGGCGCAATCCGCCGCCGCGCCGCCGCCGCCGGTTCTGGCGCCTGAAGTCATCGAAACGCCGGCGCCCGCCACCCCGCCGGAAACCAGGGCGAAGCGTTTGAATCCCATCAAGCTGCGCCAGATGGAAGTACGCTGCGCGGAGATCGAAGAGCGGGTAGCCGAGTACGAAGCCGAGATCGCGCAACTGGAGCGCGAACTCGGCACTTTTCAGAGCGCCGAGCATACCCGTGCGCTGACCGACACGCTCGCCGAACGCCGCGCCGCGCTTGAGGCGCTGCTGCGGGAATGGGAAGAGCTGTCCACAGAACTGGAAGCGAACCGTTAGCCGGACCAAAACCCGTGGCGATCCCGGCACGGATCCTTCCGCCGGCTGTTGGCGGGCTTCGCCGTCATCGCCCGCAAACGGATCCCGTCCCCGCCAGCCAGGCAGCGCTTGCTCGACCGGAGGGGGGCCGGGAGGACCCTTCGCGGGCTACCTGGCGTTCTCCCCCTGGAACGGCCCGGCATGCTGCTGGTCGAGGATGTCCCGTACGTCCCGTCCGTTGATTTCCTGCGGCGTTTTGCCTTTCGCGCTGCAAAAGGCCGCCGCAGTCCCGGCGGCCTGCCCCATCGCCATGGCCGTCACGGTCACGCGGGTGCTGCTGGCCGCCATCCGTGTCGCCGAGTGGCACCGCCCGGCCACCAGCAGATTGCTGACCTTTCGCGCCAGCAGAGACCGGTAGGGGATGTCATAGTGATCGGGCTGAAAGCCATCGAGTCCTCCCAGCGCCCCGGGGGCGACGTTAGCCGTCCCCGCCGTGGCGTAGCTGGGGTGCAGGTCCAGGTACCAGCAGCCGGTGGCGACGGCGTCGTCAAACGATTTCTGATCCTTGATGTCGTGCTCGGTCAGCAGGTATTCGCCGACGATACGCCGGGATTCGCGGATGCCAATGTAGGGGCCGCTCGAAATGAAATAGGAGTTCTCGAAGCCGGGCACACGCTTCTTCCAGACTTCCCAGATGGCGTAGGCATCGCGCCGCCCCTGCATTTCGGCGCGAGTCAGATCGAGCGGGTCGGTCGCGTCGGCCGTCACGCGCACGGCATGCACGTACGCCTCATCGTCGGCAAAGAAGAACGAAATGCCCGGTCCGTAGTAACTCTGGTAAAGACCTTCCTGGTGTCCCGCGGTGGTCGCTTCCCGGGCCAAACGCCGCAATTCGGGATGCTGGCGCACGTTGCCAATGCGGAAATGCATGGACATGGGCATGTACTCTTTGGACGCATCGAGCGGAACCTCCGCGCGCGCGGCGACGTCGGCGTCCCCGGTTGCGTCGATCACCACCTTCGGTTCCAAGCGCAGCAGGCCCGCCTTGGTCGCGACGAGGACCTGGGCGATCCGGTCGCCGCGGCGGACCACGTCCACCGCGAACGCATGGAAGACGGTTTGCAGCTTTGGCTCCGCCTGAAGCAGGCGGTCGGCGACCAGCTTGAACCGCTCCACCGAGTGGATCGGCGCGTTGTGCCGGGCCACGTGCGTGTCGGACATTTTGGTGATGCCCAGTTCGCTGAGCAGTTCGAGCGCAATGCCCCGCACTACGATCCGGTTGTCCTGCTTGCGGGCAATGCCATCGAAGTACGGCAGGCCGGTGCAGGTGATGATGCCGCCCGCGAACGGAGCGCGCTCCACCAGGAGCGTGGACGCTCCCTGGCGCGCAGCCGCCAGGGCTGCGCCCAGGCCGGCGCAACCTGCGCCGCACACCAGCACTTCGGGTTTTTGGTTCAGCATGGGTCGTGACTCATCCCCAAGTATCCCCCGAGCGCACCCCGTCCGGCACCAGGCGCCCGCCCCATGGCGACCTACGCCGCCTCGCGGACGTGTTAGCTTAAATCCAATATGCTTCGATGGGTGTCTATTGTTGCCACTTTCTTCCTTAGCGCCACTGTTCTGCTGTGGGGCCAAGGCACCACTTCCCGCGTCGTCGGCATCGTCACGGATTCCACCGGCGCCGCAATCGCCGGAGCCAAGGTGACTCTCACCAATGAGGCCACCGGCGCGTCCTTTACCACCCTCACTGCCGAGTCAGGGAGCTATCTGTTCGAGGCGATTCAGGTCGGCAGCTATCGCCTGGAGGTGGAGTCCGCCGGCTTTCGCAAGTTTGTTTCGCCGGGCAATCGGGTGACGCTCGGCGCGCCGATGACCCTGAATGTGTCGCTGGAGGTTGGCCAAGTCACCGAGACGGTGGAAGTTTCGGCAGCCGCCGAATTGGTGCAAATCTCCCAATCCGGCAACCTGGGGCCGGTCATCAACGAGCGCTTGATCAAGGAAATGCCCATCGTGGCGACCCGGCGCCGGGATCCTACGTCGATTCTCGAATACGTACCCGGCATGAACAACGGCGCCAACACCGGCAGCGGCGGGCACTTGAACGGCTCGCGCGACCGCGCCTGGAACTTCACCTTGGACGGCATCGACATGAATGAGGTGAGCGCCGGCGGCGGCGTGGGCAACAACCCCATCCGCGTCAACCCGGACTCGGTGGCGGAGATGAAGATCGTCACCAGCAACGCCTCCGCCGAGTTCGGCCGTAACAGCGGCGGGCAGGTGGCCCTGGTCACCCGCTCGGGCACCAACGAAGTGCACGGAAACCTGTTCTGGTTCTACCGCACGCCGGGTCTGAACGCGAACCGCTGGCAGGACAACCTCGATCAGGTGGGCAAGCAGAAGTTCATCCAGCACATTTTCGGCGGCAGCGTGGGCGGGCCGATTGTCAAGAACCGGACCTTCTATTTTGGCAATTGGCAGGAATTGCGCGCCATCCGCTCGCTGACGCAAACCGCGACCGTGTTGACGCAGCAGGCGCGAAACGGCATTTTCCGCTACGCGCTGAGCGGACAGAACCGTCCGGCGGGGACGGCCAACGCGTCTGTCGACTTCGCGGGCAACCCCATTGTGCCGGTAGGCAGCTACAACGTTGTGCAGAGCGATCCGCAGCGGCTGGGAATCGACCCCGCGGTCAAAGCGCTGATCGACCTGACGCCGCTGCCCAACCGGTTTGACGCCGCCGGGGATGGATTGAATTTCGCCGGGCTGGTGTTCCGGCCCAACGAAACCGAAGAGCAGCGCGACCTGACGGCCAAGTTCGACCATATTCTCAATGACCGCAACACCGTCTTTGGGCGGATCTATTGGGGCAAACAGAATACCTTGTGCGATGGTGTCAATGCCGGCCTGCCTCGCTATCCCGGCGGGCCGTGCCTGGTGAATACGTACCGCCTGCCGCGCAATTACGCGGTGAATTGGCGCAGCGTGCTGTCCCCGTCGGTCACCAATGAGTTCGTGGCGGGCTGGAGCGAGTTTTTCTTCGACTTCCCCAACCCGGTGCGCGACATCAACCGGCCGACGCTACTTTCGCCGCCCGGCACGGGGCTCACCATCCCGGTCGAGTACGTCTTCGCCAACACCCGCAAGCTGTCCACCTTGCAGTTCGTGGAGAATTTTTCCTGGTTCCGCGGCCGGCATGCCCTTAAGTTCGGGGCCAACGTGCGGCTGACGCGGCATGAGGATGACCGGGGCAGCATCGGCGGCCAAAACTCGGGGATGCGCATCGACTTCGACCCGGCGATCAACGCCGTGAGCCCGGACGCGTTTGGGTTGCCGGCCGGGATCAACCAGGGCGTGGACCGGCCGGCGCTCGAGTCCACCATTAACTTTTTACTGGGCCGGGTGGGCCGCATCAGTCAAGGGTTTGTGGCGCAGGGCGATCAGTTTCGCGTGGGTACGTTTCAGTTCGATTCGCGTTACAACGAGATTGACCTGTACATCCAGGACACCTTCAAGGTGTCCAAGCGGCTGACCTTCGATCTGGGGTTGCGTTTGGATGCCCGCCTGGCTCCGTCGTCCGCGGGGCAACAACCCATCCTGACGCCGAACCAGGCGGTCGCGGTGGGCGCCGCTCCGTCGAACACCCTCCGCTGGGGTCCGGGCCGCGACCTCTACCGCAGCGACTGGAACAACTGGGGGCCCTCGGTGGGGTTGGCTTACGACCCATTCGGCGACGGACGGACCGCCATCCGCACCAATTACCGGCTGGCGTACGACCGGATGCCTACGTTTTTGTTGAGTTCGGCGGTATTCCCCGCTATGCCGGGCAGCGTGCTTGGCGAAGTCAATCAGACTTTCGGCGCGCAAGGGGGACGCCTGCGGAACCTGCCGTCGCTGACCCCGACGCGGCGGCCCTCGGAACTGGCGCAGCCGGCGCCCTTCACCGCGCAAAACAACACGGTGGTGGATCCGAATCTGGAGACCGCGCAGACCCACATGTGGTCGCTCGGGGTCCAGCGGGAAATCGTGAAGAACACCGTGCTCGAGGTGAACTACCTGGGCCGGCGCGCCACGAACCTGCTGGGCGCTTATAACATCAACCAGGTGGACATCTTTGGCAATGGTTTCGCGGACGCCTTCCGCACGGTGCAGGCCGGCGGCGAAAGCGCTTTGATGGATCGCATCTACGCGGCGGACTCCCGGCGGCGCGCCGGCGAGACGGGCGCGCAATTCCTCCGGCGGCAGTTCGCCACGCAGTTGCGGAATAACGACGTGGCCGGCCTGGCGCTTCAGACCGCGCAGCGGCCGCAGTCGGGCACGTCGCTGGTGGAAGCATCCGGTCTTTCGCCGTTTTTCTTTATCCCTTACCCGCAGATGGCCGGCGGCCTCACCGTGATCGATTCGAACGACTTTTCGACGTATCACGCGCTCCAGGTGACGTTGAACCGGCGGTTCGCCAACGGCACGAACGTGAACGTGGCTTACACGTGGTCGAAGTCGCTGGACACACGCTCGTACGACCCGGTGTTCACCGTTGCCCCGGCGGGCAGCGCGCAGAGCGCCTCGAGTTCGCCGCAAGACATTTACCACCGCAAGCTGAACTATGCGCTATCCGATTTCGACCGCACGCACACGCTCAACGGCTTCGGGGTGTGGGAACTGCCCGTGGGCCGCGGCAAGCTGCTGGCGCGAGACGCCGGTCCGGCGCTGCAACGGCTGATCGGCGGCTTTCAGATCTCGGGGTTGTTCCGCGCCACCAGCGGCCGGCCCTTCAGCGTGTTCGCCGGCGCCAATACTTTCTTCAACGGCCCCCAGGCGTACGCCGATTGCAGCGCGTGCACCCGGGCCCTGGGCCAGGTGCGCGAGGAGCAAGGTCTGAAGTGGTACTTCGATCCCACCGAGCGGGCGAAATTCAGCATCCCTGCCGCCGGAACGCAAGGCAACACCGGCCGCAACTTCTTCCGGGGCGACCGCTTCATCAACCTCGACTTCAGCCTGTCGAAGAAGACACAGCTTTCCGAGCGGATCGAACTCGAGCTGCGCGCGGATTTCCTGAACCTGACCAACACTCCGTCGTTTGGCTTCCCAACGGCGGTGGCGACCTCGGCGATCTTCGGGCGCATCCGCGCCGACGTGGTGAGCGTTTCGCGCCAAACCATGCTGGGGGCGAAACTCAATTTCTGACCCGGCCGCTTCCGCCCGGGATTCGGCCGCCGCACAATGGAGAGCGTGATGGCTCTTGTTGTGTTCGCCCTTTGTCTGGCTTTTCCGCTCTCCGCCGCGGACGGTTCCGCCTGGGACCAGGCGCGCGGGAACGGGCGGCAAGCCGCCCAGGCGGTCCAGGCCATGCGCAGGCTGATGGACGCCTGGCTCCGCCATGCCGACGCCCGGACGCTGTTGTTGCCGGACCGCATTCCCGGACGGCGGGGCTTGCAGGAAGGGGATTCCCGCCGCCTCTACACGCCCCATAACTCGGGGGCCGATCTGTACCCGTACCTGATTCTGACGGCGCACCTGACCGACTCGGAGTTGTACCGCGGCCGCATGATGGAGATGCTGCGGAACGAGGTGCGGTATACCACGGCGCAGGAATCGATTCCGGGCAACCTGGAGATGTCCACCGGCCAGTTAGGCCCCCCCAGCATGTTCGGCGCCGGCGAGTACGCCAAGGATGGCTTGCTGGCGGTGACCGAGTACCTCGGCCGCACGCCTTGGTTCTATCGCATGGTCGACATGACCGCCGACGCCATGGAACGCGCCCTGGTCCGCACGCGCTTTGGCAATCTGCCGGCGAGCGACGCGGAATTGAACGGCGATTTTCTCCAGACGCTGGTACGCCTGGCCACTATGACGGGCGACCGGCGGTTCCTCGCGTGGGCGCGCCGCATCGGCCAGGCGTATTTCGAAGAGGTGCTGCCCGGCAATCACGGGGTGCCCAGCGGCAAGTGGGACTTCGACAAACACACCGGTGACGGTCAGCTTCGGTTGCGGGACCATGGGAACGAAACCGTGGTCGGCCTGACCTTGCTCTATGCGCTGGAGCAGGACCTGGAATCGCCGCTGGCAGCCAAATACCGCCCCAGCGTCGCCCGCATGCTGGACCGCATTCTGGCGTCCGCCAACCCGGACGGCATGCTCTACAACGTGGTGGACGCTGCCACGCTGAAGCCGCTCAACGCGGGTCTTTCCGACAACTGGGGATATGTCTACGGAGCGGTGTACACCTTCTACCAGGTCACGGGCGAAACCAAATACCGGGACGCAGTGCGCCGCGTGTTGCGCAACCTGCCCAAGTATCGGAACTACGATTGGGAGCGCGGCTCGTTCGACGGGTATGCCGATTCAATCGAGAGCGCCATCTACCTGGTAAACCGCGAGCCCGAGCCTGAGGCCTTCGACTGGATCGAGTCGGAAATCAAGGTGATGCTGGCCATGCAGCAACCCGACGGCAATATCGAGAACTGGTACGGTGAAGGGAACTTCAACCGGACCGCGATGTTGTATGCGCTCATGAAAACCCAGGGTTGCCGGCCGGAGCGGTGGACTCCGGGCCTCGAGATCGGCGCGGTGCGGCGGGGCCCGCACTTGCATCTGACTGTGTCGGACGTGGCCCGCGTCCAGTTCGATTTCGCGCGCCACCGCCGTGTCTTGAATTTTGCGCGAAACTACGTCCGGTTGAATGAGTTCCCCGAGTGGTACACGGTGGACGAGAACACGCTGTACCGCCTGCGCAAGGGGGTTGACGAGCAGATCCGTTTGGGCTCGGAGTTGATCGCGGGAGTGCTGCTCGCGGCGGGCGAGTGGCTGGTGGAGCCCATGGGCCGTCCGCCATACGGGCCGGCGCAGCAATAGCGTTGTGCCGGAGCCAATCTTCACCAGCCGATATCCGGAAGCGAGGGGCAACGGCTATGTGCCGGCACGCCCGGCGAAGGACGGAGAGACGCCGTAGTGTCCAGGCGACGTTCTTGCCGTCCGGCGCGGGACCATCGCGGAAACCGCGCAACTCCTGAGGTCCAGGGGGGCGCCTCCTGCCTGGCCGCGGCGGGGGAACGGAAGCTCCCATGCACGGAGGGTCTAGGGCGGTGCTTTCCGGACCAGCACCGAGCGTCCGGCGGCCAACTGAGGCGCGTCGCCGAAAACCGTGGTGGACCACTTCATCTCCAGGCGGTCGGCGGAGAGAAAGCGAAGTTGCGCTTCGCCGGCTGCCCCTGCTTCACCCGACCATTCGACTTGCGCGAGATCGTGCAGGACCGTGCCGCGGAACCGAAAAGCGATACTCGGCGAGATGGCACGGTCGGCGACGCGATACCGCGCGTGGTAGTGGCCTTCGATCAGGTTGTCTCGCTCGCTCACCACCAGGTGAATGAACTCGGGCGCGTACATTGGAGCAGACCGCGCATCCGCCGGCGGAGAGCGATTGTCGGGGACGTAATACCAAGTACCCGCAAACCTTGGGGGTAACACGGGAAACGCGGGCGGGAGGGGTCCGGAATGCAGCCACCCGGCCGGCGGTTCCGCGGCGAGCGAGGGAGGCGACGCGGCCCAGTCGGCGACGGCGGGCGCAGAGATCCTTTCGGGGGCAGGCGACGCACCAGCGGGCCGGCGGGCTGGCATCGCCATCCTGAAGTGTCCGCCAGGCGGCGCGGGACGCGCGGCGCCGGGAACCGGCGTCAGGCCGCGAACTGGTGACTCTGGCGCGCGGGAGGGAGCGAGTGCTCCGTTTGCGCGATCGGCTACCACAGAATATAACGCCTCACGGTGGGGGGTCACAGGAATGCCTGCCCGCGCTCCTGACATCTGCCATGCGATGCCGGCGACCGCCACCGCCGCGCAGGCGTACCACAGGCCCGTACGCCATCCGAGCCTCTCGCGGGGGAGACGGAACCGGTTCGGCGGGCCGGGATCTGCCCCCGTCAGGGTCGCGTCGTAAACCCGCCGGCGTTCCGGGTCCCGCAGCGTCTCGAATACCTGATTCACCCACCGCATTTGCGCCTCCGCCACCACGCGGAGTTCCTCCTGTTGTTGCTGGTCGGGGTGGAGGATGCGGCAGAGGTGGCGGTAGGCCCGATGAATCTCCTCTGGACTGGCGTTAGGGGCGAGCCCGAACTGTTCGTAATAGGTCACCGCGGCACCCATTGATCCAATCGGCAGAGAACCGGCCGGACTATAGCGCAAATCAATCTCGTACGTGATGGGGCCGGTCCGCAGTCTGGCCTCCGCTCGCGTGGGGGAGAGCACCCGCCTCGGGAATGTACAGGGCATGGACATCCCTGGTCCGGGCGGCTTCGCTCCAAAACGATTGTAATTCCATAAGTTGTGTGGACGATCAGGTTTGGCATGCGCCGTGCTAGCTACTGGACCGGAGCCGAACAACATGAAGCAAGCGACGGTAGTGGTGGCGATGATCGGACTGATGAGCCTGGCGATGCCGGCGGCGGAATCACGGCGGCGGGTGGCGGTGCTGGATTTTGACTACGCCACGGTGCAGGGCGACGTGGCGGCGATTTTCGGATCGAACGCCGATGTCGGCAAGGGCGTCGCCGACCTGATGGTCGATCAACTGGTGCGGAGCGGGCGGTTCGCCGTCATCGAGCGGAAAGCGATTGACAAGGTTCTGGCCGAGCAGAACTTCTCGAACAGCGACCGCGTGAGCGCCGCCACCGCCGCCAAGCTGGGCCGCATCCTGGGTGTGGAGGCGGTGATCATCGGCAGCATCACGCAGTTCGGCCGCGACGACCGCTCCAATAGCATCGGCGCCGGCGCCTGGAACCATTGGGCCGGACGTTACGGCGTCGGGCGCGTGGGCGTACGCGAGGCCAAAGCCGTGGTCGGTCTGAGCGCCCGCCTGGTGAGCACGGACACGGCGGAAATTCTGGCGGTGGCTTCGGGCAAAGGAGAGTCCTCCCGGTCTGGCGCTTCGCTGCTGGGTTCCGGCGGCTCCTCGTGGAATTTCGGGGGTGGCGACGCCGAGGTAACGGCTTCCCGGTTTGGCGCCACGATCCTCGGCGAGGCCACCCGCGAGGCGGCCCGCGAAGCGGCGCGGCAAATGGAGATCAATGGCGGGCGCATTCCCGCGCGGACCGTGAGCATCGAAGGATTAGTCGCCGACGTCTCCGGCGACACCGTGGTGCTGAACGTGGGCGCGAAGGCCGGCGTGCGCGCCGGCAACCGCCTGGCGATCCGGCGGTTGACCCGCGAGGTCAAGGACCCGGCCACTGGACAGGTGATCCGGCGCATGTTCGAAACCGTCGGCGAGTGTATGGTGACGGAAGCCGATGACCTCTCCGCGGTCGCCAAGTTCTCCGGCTCGGCTAAGATTGGAGACGCCGCGATTTCCACGGAACCGTAATCCGGCGGCGGGCAGGCCACGATGAAGTTCCTTTGGCTACTCGTTGGATTTGCGCTTTGGGCGCCGCCGGTCGCGTCGCAACCCGCGGCCGCCCGCGACCTCCGTATGGAGGCGATTCCAATCCAGCGCCGCGTGGCCCTGGTGATCGGCAACGCGGCGTATCCGCAGGCGCCGCTCGCCAACCCCGTCAACGACGCGCGCGCCGTCTCCGCGCTCCTGCGCCGCCTCGGCTTTGTGGTCACCGAAGCGCACAACGCCGGCAAACGGCGGATGCGCGAGTTGGCCGACCAGTTCGCCGCCGGACTGCGGCCGGGCGATCTGGCGTTGTTCTATTTTGCCGGCCACGGCATGCAGGTGCGGCAGGAGAACTACTTGATTCCGGTGGATTTTCAAGCAGCCTCCGAAGCGGATGTGCCATATGAGGCCTACTCGGCGGAACAGTTGCGCGACAAGATGGAGGCCAGCGGGGCGCGCCTCCGCCTGCTGGTGCTGGATGCGTGCCGGAACAACCCATTCCGGGGCGTCCGGTCCGCCGGCGGGGGACTGGCCGCCATGCGTTCGGACGCGGAAGGAACGCTGATCGCGTTCGCCACCGGGGACGGGAACGTGGCCGACGACAACCGCGGCGAGGGCAACGGCCTGTTTACGCGCTACCTGATCCGGGAGCTGGCGGCGCCGGGGGTCAGCATCGAGGAAGTTTTCAAGCGCGTGAAGGAGCAGGTGTACCTGGCTTCGGGAAAGCGCCAAAACCCGTTCACCTATGACAACGTGGTAGGCCGCTATTACTTGCAACTGGAGCCCTTGCCCACGGTCACGGCGGCCGCGGACCCTGCGCCGGCGCCTTCGCCGCGCGCGGCCGACCCGCCGCCCGCGGCGGTATCCGAGGAAAGCCTTCGCGACCGCCTGATGGCGCTCGGGGCGCGCGCCGCGACGGTCCGCGCGAGCCTCCAGCGTTTGCGCGAGGAGCAAGCCCGCCAGGGCGTGGGGCTGCGCGCCGATATCGCGGCCGCCGCGCACCGGCTGGAGTATGCGATGGACGAAGCCGAATCCGCTCTGCGCGACGCACGCATCCCCCGCGCGGCGCAGCAATTGGCCCAGGCGGAGCGCGAACTCGAACGCCTCGAGCAGTTTCTGGGCCGCTGAGGGCGCCACGGGCTACCGCCTGCCACGGCGGGGGTCGGCCGGTGGAAATCATGTCAACCATCTGGCACCACGCGGAGCGGTGCGGATTCGTTGAGAACAGGCGATGAGGAAGCGCGCAAGCCGATTTCTTCGCGCATAGCCAGGGTTGCCGCAAACAGACAGGAAACTCCCCGGCTCAATGCAAGCACTTGTTTCGCGGCTGCGGAAGCGGAGCTGTCTCTCCGTATTTTTGGCGGAGTTATGGCTGGCGTCTGACGTTCTCGCCGGCGCCCTACCGGGTGGCCCCGGCATTCTCTTGTTCGGCGGCGCGGCCGCGGCCAACCCGAGCAGCGGTTTTCGCTTTGGCTGGCAGCACCGCCCAACGATTGCGCACGTGATAGGCGTCGGGCCAGGGGTCTGCGTGGGCGGTCATTTCGGCCATCGGCACCAAGACGACGGGACGCCCCTTGCCAGGCGTCTGGCCGCCTACGGTCAATTCGGAGGCAAAGCGCACCGGGACGGACAGGGACAACCCGGTGGGCGGGGGCGCCGGGGGCAGGTACAACTGACCATCGGCCTGCCGGTAGACCGCCAGCGTCCAGTCTTGCCGTTCCTCGCGGAGGCCGTTGGTTTCCCGTTCGAGCATCAACACGAGCGGGCCCTTCAACAGGGCCGCTTCTTCAAAGATGGTTCCCTCGGGAGGGCCGGAAGTTTCAAATCCCGTGCGACCGCCAGGCACGAGCGAAAACGGCAGATCGAATGTGAGATCGACGCGGTCGCCCGGGCGCCACGCCCGCGTGAGCACCGCAAACCCCGTGTCGGAAGCGTGGTCCGCGCGCCGTCCATTCACGCGGATCCGCACCTGGCGGGCAAAGTGGGGAATCCGCATCCGCACCGCCGCCTTGGCTTGGCCGCGGGTCACTGTGAGCCGGACGTTCCCGGCGCGGGGATATTCGGTGTCCAGCCGGAGCTCAAGTGGGGAGGCAGACCCGGGAGGCGTCCAAGCGACGCTGGCGGGGAAGTAGAAGTTGACGTCCAGTCCCTGCGCGCCGTGTGTGAACACATACCGCTGGACTTCATGCAAGCCCCGGGCGCCGTGCATGGAGCAGCAGGGGTCGGCGACACTGCCCCGGTTGTCGGGTTTGACGCGCTCGCGCAAGCAAAGCGACCGGTCGGCGTAGAAGCCGCCGCGGGCGTCCTGATTAAACATGAGGTGGTTCCAGGTGGATCGTTCGACCACCTCGAGATATCGCGCTTCGCCTGTTTCGCGGTAAAGCTTGAGTCCGAGCAGGATCCAACTGGTGACGGGACAGGTTTCGTCGTTGTGCTCGAAGTACTCGCCGTAGACTTCCGGGATGCCGCCGGAGACCCACATCGTGTGCCGCAGCGTCTCGTCCCAGACTTTGCGGGCGAACGCGAGATGGGCGGGGTTGCCGGTGGCGCGATACAGATCGACGAGGCCCTGCACGATCTCCAGGTACGAGTGGGTGTGGTGCTGGTGCGGCTCCCAGCCCCGAACGAGGGAGGTGATGGGTTGATGCGCCAATTGTTTCGGCCCGGGAGGCGCGACCTCTGGATCGACGCTGGCAGCGACCTTTTCGGCCCAAGCGCGGTAGCGCTCCTCGCCCGTGACCTCGGCCAAGGCGACCATACCCTCGAGCGCGGAATGATAGTGAGCGTGAATCCACGGCTCAGGGTAGGCTGGAAAGGGGGCTTTGGCGAGGAGGAAATCGCCGTGGCGCCGCCAGGCGTGCAAGAGATCCGGGTTGGGACGCAACCGGTAGCAGTGCATCAAGGCCACCATGGCGCGGGCGGCGCCCCACCATTCCTGCGCCCGCATGGCGGGCGACATCAGAAAACTCCCGTCGGCGGCCTGGAGCGACAGGAACTTGCCCAGGATGGCCGGCAGTTCGGGCCCCCGGCGGCCACTGGCGTGTTCCAGCAACACCATGGCCTCGATCCAGCGGGCGTATTGATCGGCGCCCCAGCCCATATTCTTGGCGATCTGCTCGGCGCGGGCGGCCAGATAACCTTCGGATAACGCGAGGCGCGCCGCCAGCGGACCGGAGAGCTTGACTTGATCCGCCGCAAACGGCTCGTGCCGTTCCGCGGCGAGAGGCAGCGCCAGGGAAAAAAGCAAACCAAAGAGACCACACCGCATCATGACCGGGAGTGTACCAGCGCAGGTTGATCGAATGCGCGCAGCCGATCGATCTGATCCCGCGATCGCACGCGGAGAGGTTCACTGCGGGTAGCCGACCGTCTGCGCCAGCAGGATGCGGTGCGTGGGCGCGAGGCGGGCGGCTTTGGCGAAGGCGGGGCGCTGGACGCCCGCCCGCACCACGGTCGCGAGCCCTTCGGCGGCACAGGCCAGCGAAACGTTTTGCGCAACCGCGCCCGCCTCCATCGACGCCCAGGCGAGCAGATCCTCTTGGGTATCCTCCGGCGAGGCGGTCATCTTCTCCATGCGCGCCACATAGACCAGATTCACCGGCGCGCCGCGCGTGAACTCCTGGGTGCTGGTGAGGTCGCGCACATCGGCCGAGGTCACCAGGATGAGGCGGTGTCCCCGCGCGTCATAGAGAAACAGGCCCTCCTCTAGGGCGACATAGACGTCCACCGCTTGCCAGTTGTGCGCGGAAGGCGCCGTGCGGCCGCCCTCGGCCGGGCGGTTGACGCCATAGCCGGCCCACAACACGTTGGACAGGATCTGCCGCGGAAGTTTCCTGGAAGCGTAAGCGCGGTGGCTCTTGCGCTCGCGCAGCGCCTGGCGCAACGTGACGCCGCCTTCCGTGGCAGGGGCGGGCAGATCGATCGCGGCAGGCGGCGCGGTCCAACCGGGCGTCAGCGCCCACGCGGCCAGCAGGCATATGGTTCGCATGGTGACCTCCCTACGGCGCCTCGTTGCCGGCCTCCGCCGCGGCGCGGCGGACGTCCACGCGCGCCAAAAGCAACAGCCCGGCGACAAAGAAAACGACCAACGAAAGAATCGCCGTCCGGTAGCTTCCTGTGTACTGTAGCGCGAGTCCGAAGAGAAGCGGGCCCAGCCAACTGGTGCCCTTGTCGCTGATCTCGTAAATGCTGAAGTACTCGGCTTCGCGGCCGCGGGGAATCATGAGGGAATACAGCGAGCGGCTCAGCGCCTGGCTGCCGCCCATCACCAGCGCGACCATCGCCGCCATGGCGAAAAACTGCGGCACGGTCCGCAGCAGCAGGTAGATGTAGACGAGCGTCAAGGTCCAGATCACGAGGGCGAGCATGACCGCGCGCTTGGCCCCGATGCGCGCCGCCAGCCAGTTGAACACCATGGCACCGCCGAAGGCCACAAACTGCACCATCAGGATGGCCAGGGTCAATTGGGACATCGGCATCTTCAACTCGTCGGCCCCGAATTGGCCCGCCAGCGCGATGACCGTTTGGATGGCGTCGTTGTAGACCAGATACGCCACCAGGAACAGCAGTGTCTGGGGATAGGCGCGCATCCCTTTGAGGGTGCGGAACAACTGGCGGAAGCCGACGCCCCAGACGGATTCGCCTTCCGGCAGGGGCCGGGCCGCGCTGCGGCTGCGCAAGCGGGCGAAGGTGATCAGCGCGAATCCTCCCCACCACGCGCCTGCGCCGAACAAGCTCAAGCGGACGGCCATGGATTCGCTCAGGCCGAGCGCTTCGTGCCGCGCGAACAAGGCGAGGTTCAACGCCAGCATCAAGCCGCCGCCCAGATAGCCCAGCCCCCAGCCTTTCGAGGACACGGCATCGCGCTCTTCCGGCGGCGCGATGTCGGGCAGGAAGGCGTTGGCAAGCACCACCGCGCCGCCGAACGAGAGGTTGGCGACCAGGAAAAGCGCGCCACCCAGCAGGTAATCCGTGCCGCGGGCGAAGAACATCGCCATGGTGGAAAACGCGCCCACGTAGGTGGTGACCGCCAGAAACTGTTTCTTGCGTCTGCCATAGTCGGCGACCGCGCCCAGCAGGGGCAACAGGACCACCTGGCTGGCTACCGAGAGCGAGACCAGGTAACTCCAGTAGGAGCGGGGATCCACCTTGATGCCCAGCGGATAGATAAACCCGTCCCCGTCCGCGGCGGCCTTGGCGAGCGCCGTCAGATAGGGCCCCAGGAACAGCGTCACCACCGTGGTCGAGAAGGCTGAGTTGGCCCAGTCGTAGAAGTACCAGCCCCACTGCTCGCGGCGAGAGTATTCGGCGGACATGCGGAGATCCGATTGTCGCCAATCGGCCGGGGCTGCGTCCACCAGGGATTGCCGGATTACAATACCAGGGAAGTTGAACTATGCCAGAACGCGACCTTCCCCGCCGGCCGGGCCGCCGGGTTTTCCTGCAAACCGCCGCGCTCGGCGGCGCCCTGGCGTCCTGCGCGAAGCATGACGGGGACTCCCCTGCGGACCCGGAGCCCAACCGCCTGGGCAAACCGGATTCTGAGTACGGGCAGCGCTCCCCGTTCGAGAAGACCGCCAGAAAGTTCCGGGAGTCGAAGACGCCGGAAGCTTCCGCCAGTTTCACGCCGCTCCAGGACTGCCACGGGATCCTCACCCCGGCGTCGCTGCACTTCGAGCGGCATCACTCCGGCGTGCCGGCGATCGATCCCCAGCGGCACCGGCTGCTGGTGCACGGCTTGGTCGAGCGGCCGACGGTGTTCACCATGGAGGATCTGCGCCGGATGCCGTCGGTGTCGCGGGTGCACTTTCTCGAGTGCTCGGGCAATTCGAGCGGCGACTGGGGACCCAAGCGCGCCCCGGACGTGCAGCGCGGCCACGGGCTGGCGAGTTGCAGCGAGTGGACCGGCGTGCTGCTGCGCACGGTGCTCGGCGAACTGGACCTCCAGCCGCAAGCCCAATGGGTGATCGCCGAAGGCGCCGACCCCTGCAGGATGGCGCGGTCGCTTCCGTTGAAAAAAGCGATGGATGATGTCATCCTGGCCTACGCGCAGAACGGAGAAGCGATTCGCCCGGAGCAAGGGTATCCGTTACGCCTGGTGGTGCCCGGCTGGGAAGGCAACATCAACGTGAAGTGGCTGCACCGCCTGAAACTGACGCCCGAGCCGTACATGACCAAGGACGAAACCTCCAAATATACAGACCTGCTGCCCGACGGCAAAGCGCGGCTGTTCACCTTCGAGATGGACGCCAAGTCGGTGATCACCTTTCCCTCCGGCGGGCAAAAGCTGCGGGCGCCCGGCTTCTATGAAATCACCGGGCTGGCGTGGAGCGGCCGGGGACGCATCGAAAAAGTCGAAGTATCGGTGGACGGCGGCCAGAGCTGGCGGCCGGCCGCGCTGGAGGAGCCGCGTCACCGGATGGCTTTCACTCGCTTTCGGTATCCTTGGCGCTGGGAGGGCGGGGAAACCGTCCTCCAATCCCGCTGTACGGATGAGACGGGCTATACGCAACCGGCGCTTGCGGAACTGATTGCCGTGCGCGGCATGAACTCGAACTATCACAACAACAGCATCAAACCGTGGAAGGTGGCCGCTGATGGCAGCGTGGAAGCCGCGTAAGTTGCTGGCCGTTCACTTAGCGGCGCTGGCCGGCGCGGGCGCGGCGGGGGCGCAGACGGCGACGCTGGGACTGGGCCGGGCGGCGACGGCGGCGGAAATCCAGGCGGCCGACATTTCCGTGTCGCCCAGCGGCGTCAACTTGCCGCCCGGCGGCGGCACGGCCGCACAGGGTGCGGAAGTCTACCAGCGCCGCTGCCAGCGCTGCCACGGTGCCAAAGGCGAGGGCGGGGAAGAAGGTCCGGCGCTGGCCGGGGGGCAGGGAAGTCTGGCCACGCCCAAGCCGCTCAAGACCGTGGGCAGCTATTGGCCCCACGCCACCACTCTGTTTGACTACACCCGGCGCGCGATGCCGTATAACCAGCCGGGAATTCTGACCAACGACCAGGTGTACGCCGTGACGGCGCACATCCTATATCTGAACGGCCTGTTTCCCGCAGGCGAGCGGCTGGATGCGCAAGCGCTGCTCAAGGTGAAGATGCCGAATCGCGACGGCTTCCTCCCCGACGACCGCCCGGACACGGGCAAATCCGCAAAAAAGGCAAAACGATGAAACTTGCAGTCCTCGGTTTAGGCTTCATGGGCAGCACCCATTTGAAAGCCATTCGCAATATCCCGGGCGCCACGCTCGCGGCGGTGGCCTCGGCCGACGAGCGGCAACTCAGCGGCGACCTCTCGGGAATCCAAGGCAATCTCGGCGGCGCCGGCGAGCGCATGGATTTTAGCGGCGTCGCCAAGTACACCCGCTGGGAGGACGCGCTGAAGGACGCCAACGTCGAAGCCGTGGATATTTGCTTGCCCACGTCGCTCCACGCGCCCGCAGCGATCGCCGCCCTCGAGGCAGGTAAGCACGTGCTGGTGGAAAAGCCCATGGCGCTCAGCGGCGCGGACTGCGACCGCATGGTCGCCGCCGCCCGCGCCTCCGGCAAGATCCTCATGACGGCGCAAGTGCTGCGCTTTTTTCCCGAATACCAGGCGGCAGCGGCCGAGTTGAAAACCCTGGGCACGGTGCGTAGCGCGCTCTTCCGCCGGCGGTGCGCCGCGCCCTTCTGGACGGCCTGGATCGCCGACAAAGCGGTTTCCGGCGGCGGCGTGTTCGATCTGCTGATTCACGACGTCGACTTCGCGCTGCACTTGTTCGGCATGCCGCAAGCGGTCTCCGCGGTGGGCTACGAAAACCTGCCGGCCGGGATCGACTGCATCTCCGGACACCTGCACTACGCCACCGGGCTCTCGGTGCTGATCACCGGCGGGTGGCACCATCCGAAGGCCTACCCGTTCTCGATGGAGTTTACGCTGGTGGCGGACGGCGGCACGTTGGAGTATAGTTCAGCGGGGCGGCCGCTGACGCTGTACTCGGCGGCAGGCGAAGCGCGGGCGTTGAACCCGGCCGCGCAGGACGGGTTTCAGGCCGAGATTGCGTACTTTTTGGAATGCGCGGCGGCCAACCGCCAGCCGGAGTTATGTCCGCCCGCCGAGTCCGCCGCGGCCGTGAAAGTAGCGCTCGCCTTGGTGCAGTCAAGAGATCGGAACGGAGAAAAAATTCCATGCCAGCTTTGAGAGATCTGGAAATCGGCGTGATGTTCTGGGCGGGGCGCGACCCCGCGGAAACGCTGCAAGAAGTGAAGGGGCTCGGCGTCGTCTGCGGCCAGCTTGGCGTGCCCGGCGATCTCGAACTGACGCCGGAGCTCGTCGCGGCCTGGAGCGCGGCGCTGGCCGCAGAGCACTTCACGCTGGTCACCGTGTTCGCGTCGTTCGTGGGTGAGGACTACGCCGACATCCCCACCGTGCAGCGCACGGTAGGATTTATCCCGCGCGCCACCCGCCAGGAACGCGAGGCGCGCACGTTGGCGTTAAGCAACTTCGCCGCGTCGCTGGGCGTAGGGTCGATCGCCGCGCATATCGGATTCGTGCCGCACGACCCGGCCGATCCCGACTTCGTGGCCGTTCGCGACATGGTCCGCCGCGTCTGCGACCACGCCGCGAAGCACGGGCAGAGTTTCGCTCTGGAAACCGGCCAGGAACCGGCCGCGGTTCTGCTCGAGTTCTTCCAGCGGGTGGACCGTCCGAATCTGGCGATCAACTTCGACCCGGCGAACATGATTCTGTACGGTTCGGGCGATCCGATTGAGGCGCTCGGGACCCTGGCTGCGCACGTGGTCTCCGTGCACGCCAAGGATGGCGATTGGCCGGACCCGGCGAAACCGGGAGCGTTAGGCGTCGAGCAACCGCTGGGACGCGGCGCGGCGGGGATGGAGCGCTTCGTAGCCAAGTTGCGCGAAATCGGCTACCGTGGCCCGCTGTGCATTGAACGCGAAATCCCGGATCACGCCCAGCGGCTGAAGGATATTCGCATGGGCGTGGAACTGCTCGAGCGCCTGCGAGGCTGAAGCGGGCGAGCATGATCAGGGGCTGAGCGGCAGGTAGGGCCAAGTGAGACGGCGCGGTCCATCGCTTCACATAACGTGTATTATGTAAACTTTTATGCGAGCCCCTAACTTGTCATCTAAAACCAATTCCTGTCCGCCCTGGTTCGACCACAACCTTAGAGCCGCCCACTGAAGCCACTCAAATCACGACGGCTCACCCGGTCGCCTGATCGACCCAAGCAGCTTCACGTAATACCTGAGGCGCGCGACGCGGCGATGGCAGCCGCTACCGCGCTAGTGCGGTTCGGCGCTGCAAGTGAAACGGCAGGTAAAGAACCCCAAATACAAGCAACGCCACCAGTTCCCCGCCCAACAGGTACCATGGCCAGTCGCCGAACAGGTCCAGGAGGGAGGGTACGTCGGGCCTGCTACAAAGGTACATATAATTCGTGCGAAACACGAGGTTAAACGCGCCAATGATTGCTGCGTATAGGTTTACGATGACGAAGGCGCGCGCGCAGGAGGCGCTAGTTACGGGAAGGAGCCCTGCGGCGGCCAGCACAATCGGCGTGATGACGACAAACGAGTGGGCGGCGAAGAAATAGAAGGTCGGGTAGGACCAGACTGGCGCCCACAGGTCGGGCGTGAGCAGCGCCATGGCCGCGCCGCCCACGCCTGCGAAATAGGAAACGTCGAATGCCCAGCGGTTCAGGGTCAGCGCCGCGATGGCCGTCAGCCAGAGGGTCAGGTCGCATAACTCCAGGGGCAAGCCCTCGGGAAACCGGAAGCCCTCCAGGCGGAGACGGTAAGCATACCAACTCAGCTCATTGGCGATCAGGAACCAGCCAAGCGCGATCCGGACCGGCCGCGGGCGCCGGCGCGCGAGGCGCACAAAGAGCCAGGCGAGCAACGGGATTGCGGTCAGGATCGCCCAGTGCAATGGAGAGTACAGGATAAAGTCGGTCGTGCGCATGCAACGGCGCCTCCAGCGTAGCGGAACGGTGAGGCACAATCAAAGCATGCGCGTTGCCTGGTTTCTGGCGATTTGGTGCGTGGCGGCGCCGCCCGTCTCCGCATCGAGCCGGTATCAAGAGTTCAGCGACTTCACCACCCCGCTTCCCCTCCCCGAGGACGGCACGCTGGTGGTGGGCATCGTCGGCGGCTGGGAGCGCTGGGACGCCCCGCATCGCATCGTCCGCCGCATCGCGCTGCGTCTGCGCGAACGCCGGCTGCCGAATGTGTGGATCGAGACCGTGGAAAACCACCGGCTGGAGTTGGCCCACCAACTGATCGAGAGGGCGTTTGACCGGAACCGGGACGGCCAAATTGACGAAGCCGAGCGCGCCCGCGCGCGATTAGTCCTGTACGGGCAGAGCCTCGGCGGGTCCGCCACCGTGCGGCTGGCACGGGATTTGCATAAGCGCCACGCACTGCCGGTGCGTCTGGCGGTGGTGATCGACGCCATTGGAACCGGCGCCGGCACGATCCCTCCCAACGTCCGGGAAGCAGCCAACCTCTACCAGCGCGAAAGCTGGCCGGTCAATGGCCACCCGGAAATCCGGGCGCAAGATCCGTCTCGCACCCGGATCTTGGGCAATCACCGTTTTTCCTACGACGGCAAGCACATCGACACCAGCGAAGACGCCTGGATCCGGCGAGTCTTCATGCGCGGTCACATCAAGATGGAGTTCGACCCGGAGGTGTGGGCGCGGGTGGAATCCTACATTGTGGATACCATCACGCGGCCGGAGTGAAGCGTGGCGCGGCTCATTCCTGTTCAAACACGATATCTACCGGGATTTGGGCGGCCGCCAGGAGGTTAAGGTCTTGCTTTAGATAATCCTGTATATCGCTATATGAAATCACGAATTGAGATGCTTCAGCATAATTCCCGTCGCCTTGCAAACGCAGGATCCGGCCGGCCAACTGGTTCACCGCCTCCGCCATCCGGGCCTCCTCGACCGCGTACCGGCCATCGCCGGTGCGGGAAATCGCACCCGTCTCCCCGAAGAAGCGGAAGCAAATGGCGTTGGCGACGCCGTGCGCGCTCGAGCCGCCGAAGCGAATGGACCGCAGGATGCCGGCCAGAAACGTCACGAAAAAATCCAGGCGGGACAGGCCGGTGAATTCTCCCCTCCGGCGCAACGCCTCTACCAGGAACAGCCCGAGGACGTCCGCCTTGCCTTCCTCGAGGGTCGACGCCAAATCTTTCATGGCCTTCCTGACGCTTTCGCCGCCCAGGGTTTGCTTAATGCCGAGGCCGTGCGCCACCTCGTGGAACATCACGTTCGAGAAGAACGCGTCGAAGCGGACATGGCGCTGCTGCGCCGGCGCGATCAGGCGCTCGGCGATCGGCACCAGGATCCGGTCGAATTTGGCTTGCATGGCGTTCTTCAACTGGAGCCGCCGGGCGCCCTTCCGCAGTTGCACCTCTTCATCGTTGGGCAGGTTGATCGCGATCGTCTTGGAACCGGCATTGCAGTCGCCGGCGCAGAACAGGACGTCGTAGGCGTTCAGGTCGGAGTTCGAGCCCGGGGTTTCCCGCTTGTATTCCTCCGGCACGGGAAGCTGTTTTTGCAAACCGGGCAGCAAGGCGGCGTAGCGGGCGAGCCGTGCGCTCCACTCTTTGTCCTTGATGAGGACATACGCCTCAAACGCGGCCTTGTAGCCAAACAGGCGGTCCTCATAGGTTTCGATGGGCCCGATGACCAGGTCGAGCGTATTGGTTTTCATGTCCAACCAGGCGAAGTCGCTGGGCTGATAGCGGCTGGTGACGAGCGCCTCGGCGCGGGCATTGAGGTAGCGCCGGAGTCCGTCGTCCTCGGCGAGCGCCGCCGCCGCGCGGAGTTTCTCCGCCGCCTGGCGGAGCGGGGCGGTGTACGCCTCGTGATAGGGCTCCGCTCGCAGTTTGCCTGCCGGGTCGCGGCGGACCAAGGTGTACAGGTCTTTCAGCGCCGGCTGGCCGGCCGCCGCTGCTTCGAATTCTTCGACGGTCATGTCCGGCGGATAGAACTGCGCACCCTTGGGCTTGGGGCCCACGCCGGGGACAAAGGGCCGGTTGTCATCGAGGCGGTCCCAAGGGCCGTAGTTGATCTCCGCGTACCGGCGCATCTCCGGATCCGGAAGCGAGGCCATCAGTTTGCTCTTGTCGCCGTAGGCCTGCCGCCAGAACAGATCATCCATGATGCGGGCGGCCTCCCGCAGGAGCGGCAGCATGTCGCGTTCCCGCGCCGTGAGACGGCTGAGGTCCGCCTCCAGGCGGACGGTCGCGTATTGAGCCAGACGTGTTTTCATCGACAGATTCTTGGGCGGGGCGGCGAGCGCGGAGGCCGCCAGTCCGGCCAGCAGATTTCGCCGGGTTACCATGTCTCTTCGATTCTGCCAGAAGCGAAACCCCAGCGGGACTATGCTACATTCGCCGGTCATGGGCCGCCTCTACGCCGGGACGTCCGGCTTTGCCTATGAAACCTGGAAGCCCGCGTTCTATCCGGAGAAGCTGCCGGCGAAGCGGTTTCTGGAGCATTATGCGACCCGGCTGAACGCGGTCGAAATCGACTACACTTTCCACCGCATGCCAAATCTGGCGACGTTGGAGGGCTGGACCGCGCAGACGCCGCCCGAGTTCGTTTTCGCGGTCAAGGCGCACCAGCGGATCACGCATGTCCGGCGGTTGCGGGCTGCGGCCGAAGCGACGGAGATGTTTCTTCGGGCGGTGGATCCCTTGCGTTCCGCGCGCCGTTTGGGTCCGGTGCTGTTTCAGTTGCCACCCCACCTGAAAGCCGATCACGGTTTGCTGAAGGAGTTTCTTGCCCTGCTGCCGCGGGACCTGCGGCATGCCTTCGAGTTCCGGCATCCTTCCTGGCTGAATGCCGAGACCTACGCCCTGCTGGAAGCGCACAATACCGCCCTCTGCCTGGCGGAAAGCGAGAAACTCGAAATCCCTCAAGTGTTGACCGCTGGTTTCGTTTACTGGCGGTTGCGGTTGCCCGCGTACACCGCCGAGGATCGCGCCCGGATCGCCGCGCAGGCCGAGCGATGGCTGGCCGACGGGCGGGACGTCTACCTGTTCTTCAAACACGAAGAGACGCCGGAAGGGGTTTTATATGCCACTGAGATCCTGGGGCGATTTTGAGGAATCGCTTGGCGGAACGAAGCCCGGGCGGGCCGCGGGCCAGCCCGCGATCGCTCGCGCGTATCCGAGGGCCGGAACGGCCCTGTGCGGGCTTGCAAGGATCTGCTCCCTCCGGGGCGCCGGCGTCATCCTAACCGCAGGAGGTTTTTCAACATGTGGTACCGGAAAGGTTCCTGCGGGCGCGGCATGATGATGATGCCGTGGAACATGATGATGGCGATGATGTGCGGGGGTGCGGGCCGTCCCGCGGGTATGACCGAAACCCCGGTGGCCGCGGAAGAAAAGGATATCCTGGACACCGCAGCCGGCGCGGGGGGCTTCCAAACCCTGTTGGCCGCTCTGCGGGTGGCCAGCCTGGTAGAGGCGCTCAAGGGCGAGGGTCCCTTCACGGTCTTTGCCCCAGGCGATACGGCGTTCGCCAGGTTGGCCCCGTCGGTATCGGACAAGCTCTTCGAGCCGGATCAGCGCGAGCAACTCCGGCGGATCCTGCAATTCCATGTCGTGCTGGGCAGACTGCGCGCGGCGGATCTGGCCAAGCAGCAGACAATCAAGACGTTGAGCGGAGACGAACTGGTGGTGTCTTTCGACATTCGTGGACAGGCGGGTCCGGAGTTCCGGGCGCGGTTGGCCGTTGGGGACGCGAAGGTCTTGAAGGCGGATCTGCTCTGCACTAACGGCGTGATTCACGTGATCGACCGGGTCCTGCTTCCCAAAGCGTAACTGGTTTCCCTTCCCATCCAAGAGCGGGGCCGAGCCTGGTACGGTACTACGGCTCCGCTTCTCTGTTTCTGTCCGCCCCCTCTTGCCTCCCGAATCGGGAAAACGGTACACTCGGTTCACTTCGGTTTTGTGCCGGGGAAGGCTGTCGTTACGGGGACAGAGCCCTTCCGCATCACGGAGAGTGGAATGGGTGTTGACGCTCGCCGTCCGGGCTTGGCTGTATGGGTTAGTCTGGCGCTGCTGGTCTTGTGCCTGGCCGCCTATGGGCGAAGCCTTGCTCTGCCGCTCATCGCCGACGACTACATTCAGATTTCGCTGGCCCGCCACTGGGGTCCGGTGGACGGGTGGCTGGACCTGTTGCGGGATCCGCTCTACCGCTGCCGGGCTACCTCGCTGGTGATGACCTACTGGACTGAGCGCCTGTTCGGCATCCAGCCGTGGGCCTTCAATGCCTCCAGCCTTGCCATTCATTTTTTGAATTGCCTTCTTGTGTTCGCGCTAGGTTTCTGGCGGCGGATCGGTTGGAGCGTCTCGGCGCTGGCCGCGGGCGTGTTTGCCGTGCATCATGGCCATCAGGAAGCGGTCATCTGGTACGCCGCGTTGCCGGAACTGCTGGTCTTCACCTTCGTGTTGCTTTCCCTGCTGTGCTGGCTGGCTTGGCTCGAACGCCGCAACGGGCGCTTCTATGCGGCGGCGGCCTTTTGCTTCCTGCTGGCGCTGCTCTCCAAAGAGTCCGGCGTGATCCTGGTTCCCCTGATGGCGCTTCTGGCTTGGGTGGAGCGGAGGGACTGGAAGATGGTGGCTTGGTCATTGCCCATGGCGCTGGCCGCCGCCGCCTATTTCGGCGCCGCGTACCTGGCGCGGCACACCCACTTGCACTTCAACGACGGCACGTTTTCGCTGACGGCGCCCGTGTGGCAGATCTTGCCCCGCAGCATGGCGCGGCTGCTTTGGGTCGCAGGTGTGTTGAGCCTTGCGGTGTTGGCTTGGGCGCGGGCCTGGCGGTGGCTGCCGCTCGCCGTGGGCGCGATCATTTGGTCCGCCATCACGTTTCTGCCATATTCGTTTCTCACGTACATGCCCTTCGTACCCAGCCGGCACACCTATCTGGCGAGCGTGGGTTTGGCGTGTTTGGTGGCGGCGGGGATTTTAACTCTTGCCGAGCGCGCTCCTCGCTGGTCGTATGCCGCCGCCGCGGTGCTGGTGGTGGCGCAGGTTTCCTACCTGTGGACCAAAAAGCACCAACAGTACGCCGAGCGGGCCGCGCCCACGCAGCGGTTGCTGGAATTCGCGAGGGATTACCCGCGCGAAACGCTGCACCTGGGCTGTTTTGCCTACGGCCCCGAGGTCGCCGAAGCCGCTTTGGAAATCGAGTTGGGCAAGAGAATACGCGTCGCCCGCGCGGCGGGCGGGGGGCCGCGGGAACGCGAATTCTGCTTTGAAGTCGCCAACCCAACCGAGGCCGGCAGTCCGTCAGGCGGCCACTGACTGGATGATCCGGAAGCGGCGGAACTCCCCGTAGTCGAAAAAGCTCCCCAGCCCGATCCGCCCCTGCCGCAGACTCTCGTCGCTGGCCGACAGCGAAGGCGACGTTTCGCCATCCACCCAAGCCCGCACCTTGCCCGCGCCGCCGTCGAAGCTCAGCCGAACGGCGTGCCAGACTCCTTCCCGCAAAGTGGGCGGTCCCTCGAGCGGGCTGATGCGTACCCGCTCCCCGCCGAAGACGTGAAATACTCCATTATGGTGCGCGGCGCGCAGGGCGGCGTCGACCGACAAGTGGACGTAGTTGAAACGATCCGGCGCTTGCCAGGCATAGACCAGGATCAAGGAGGTGCGGCGGCGGCGTTGGGCGAAGCCTTCTTTACGCGCCTCGACCTCGAAGTCGACTTGCCGGAATTCGGGTGTTTCGGCCAGCGCGAACTGGGTCGGCCGGCGCGGCTGCGTCAGCGGTCTGGCCACCCGCAGCCGGAGCACTTCGCCGGCTTCGCTCGGTTCCACCCGCCAGTCGGCCGCCACCGGCACGGTCCAGCGCAAGCCGAACGCCTCGATGGTTTCGGCGGCGCGCAAGGGCAGCGCCGCCCCGCCGGCCGCGGCCAGCAACCCGCGCCGCGTCATGGCTTCAATACCTCACGCAGCCACTCGGTCAGGCGGGGCTTGTAGCGCAGCAGCTCCGGGTTCTTCTCCCAGCCGTTCACGCCGTGTCCGGCGTTTTCGACCCGGAACAATTCGCACGAGGCGCCCGCCTTCCGCATAGCCGCGCACATCGCCTCCGACTGGGCGGGGGGAACCTGCTGGTCGCTCGCGCCATGGATCAACAGGTAAGGCGGCATACCGGCATGGACCAGGGTGACGGGCGAGAGCGCGCTCCACTGGGGACTCCGCGGATCGGTGAGCCCGAAGAATTGCTGCTGATTCTCATTTACCCGGCCGGCGTCTCGCACGCGCGCGGCAAAATCGTGCACGGCGTAGAAGGCGACCACCGCGCGCGGCTTGATCTTCCCGCGCGCGCCCGCCATCGAGACCAGGTAGCCGCCTGCCGAGCCGCCGATCAAGGCGATGCGTTGCGGGTCCACCTTGTACCGGCTGGCGTTGGCTTGCACCCACGCAAAAGCGGCCTCGACGTCTTCGAGCGCCGCCGGGTAGCGGTGCCGCGGCGCCAGCCGGTAGTCGATCGCAAAGAACGCAAAGTCGCCTTCGACCAGGGTGTCGAGTACGGGAGCCATATCCGTGCGCTTGTCGCCTTGCACGAACCCCCCGCCATGCACCACCACCGCCGCGGGAAACGGACCGTCGCCCGGAGGCACGAACGCGTCCAGCTTTAACTGATGCGCTTCCGAGTACAGGATGTCCTCATGAAATCCTTCCAAACCCTTGGGTTCCGGCAGCGGCTTGCGCGGCAGCATCTCGTCCCGCATCGCGGCGTGGTAGGCGAACGAGGCCATCACCACCGCCGCCTGCTGGAGGCCCTTGGGCTGGAGATGATCGTACACGTCCATGTTGGTGTGATGGGTGCGGGTCGAGTATTCGAGCGGATCCTGAATGAACTGAAAACCCGGCAGCCCCACCGCGTCGAACGACAGGTGATCGGTGCCGGTGGTGTTGCGGATCGACAGCGTGTTCGCCCCCAGGTCCTCGAAGGGCTTCAACCAGGCGGCGAAGATGGGGCGCACCATGTCGTTGCCTTGCAGGTAGACCCCGCGAATCATGCCCGAGCCGTTATCGAGATTGAAGTAGGCCGCCAATTTGCCGTGAGCCGGGTGCAGCCGCATGTCCGCCGGGTCGGCGAAGTGCGCTTTCACGTAAGCCTTCGACCCGAGCAGTCCTTGCTCTTCCCCGCCCCAGAGCGCGGCGCGGATGGTCCGGCGCGGTTTGAGCCCGCTGCGCTTGAGAATGCGCATGACCTCGAGGACCACCGCCGAGCCCGCCGCGTTGTCGGTGGCCCCGGTGCCGCCAGTCCAGGAATCGAAATGCCCGCCCACCATCACCACCTCGTCCGCTTTGTCCCCGCCAGGCAATTCGGCGATCACGTTAAACGCGTCCAGGGACTCGGTGTGGTAGCGCGTCTGGATGTCCAGTTCGACCGTGACCGGAATTTTCTTCTCCACCAGGCGCGCGATGCGGTTGTAGTCCTCGGGCGTGAGCACGGCCAGCGGGGGAGGTGCGGGATTGCGCTCGTCGCGCAGCCAGGACGGACCCGTAGCGCGGACGGTGCCCCCGTCCATCCGCTCGCCGGGAATCAGCACGGCCGCTGCGCCCTCTTCCTTCAGGAACCGGTGGATCTGGTTGGTCAACCGCTTGCGCTTTTCGGGGTTGTAGGGCGGCTCCGGTTTCGCTGGCGGAAACACCTCGTCTTCGTAGTAGCGCGAGATCGGATTCGCCACGTCGACCAGCCGGCTGAGGTCCGCCGCGCTGAACACGCGGTTGAGGGGCGCGTCGATCGGCTTCAGTTCCCGCGGTTCGGCGAGCAGCACGATCCGCCCTTGCAGCTTGCCGCGGAATTTCGGAAAGTCCGCCGCGCTGTTGATCACGGCCAGGATGGGGGACGCGCTCACCGGGCCGGGCGTGGACGGCGACCAGGGCCGCGCATACCCGATCAGGGGCGCATAGACCGGTTCTTTCAGGTGCGCGCTGAAACGCACTTGCGACCAACCGCGCCCGAACGGCCCCCACGGCTCCAGGCGCGGGTTAGCCAAACCCCACTCCTTATACTTGCCCAGCACCCACTCGGCGGCGGCGCGCAGCCCGGGCGAACCCGTCAGCCGCGGGCCGTGGACATCGGTCAGGTAAAAGGCATGATCCATCACTTGCGACCGCGTCAGTCCTTCGTACTTGATGCGATGGACGGCGGCCAGATCCACTTGCTCGGCGGCGGCCATACCGGCCGCAAACGCAAGCAGAAAAACGACTCTCACCATATCGGAGAACACCGTAACATGCAGGGCGCGCGCGTTACAATCGAGGAGGCGTGAAGATCACCATCTCCAAGGAGAACTATCTCAAGGCAATCGCCGAAGCCGAATCGGAAGGGGAAACGGTCATCGCCGCGACGCTGAGCCGGTGGCTCAATGTAACCGCCCCCGCCGTCACCATGGCCATCAAGCGGCTGAAACGCGACGCGCTGATCGATGCGGCCGAGGACGGGCAAATCACCCTGACGGCGGCCGGCCGCGAGATCGCCAACCGCTTGCTCTTCCGCCATCACCTGATCGAGCGGATGCTCACCGAAATCTTCGGCATGGAGTGGTACAAAGTACACGACGAAGCCGAGCAACTCGAACACGCCGTATCGGCCGACTTTGAGCAGCGGCTGAAGGAGAAACTGGGCGGCAACGGCGTCTGCCCGCATGGCAACGATTTGGGCTGGGATACGCCCGCGCTCCGCCGCCAGCGCGGTCTGCGTCCGCTGGCGGAACTGGGCCCAGGCCAGCGGGCCGCCGTGACCAGCGTCTTCGAGCGGGACCGAAAGCTTCTCGAGTTCCTGGACAGCGTGGGCTTGCGTCCGGGAGTGGACGTGGAGGTGGTGGCGCGGAACTACGACGACACGCTGACCTTGCGCGTCGGGGGGCGCGAGCTGCCCTTAGGTTGCCGGGTCGCCGCCCGCGTTTGGGTCCGGCCCGCCTGAGCGTCGGCCTGCCTGCATGCTATCCTGCGCCCGAACGATTTCCTCATGATCAAGCTGCTTGCGCGCGTGCTGGTTCGCATCCTGTTCCGCCTTTCGTATCACGGCGAGTTGCCGGCCCGGCTGCCTGAACGCACGCTGATCGTCGCCAATCACCAATCGTTCTTTGACGGCATTCTGCTGGGCATTCTCTTTCCGTTCCGCCCGACCTGGATCGTGCACACCACCATCGCGCGCAAGTTCCCGTTTAAGTACTTGCTGTGGATGATCGATTACGTGGTGGTGGACGCCGCCAGTCCCCTGGCGATGAAGGCGATGGTGCACGCCATCGAAGCCGGCAAATCGGTGGCGATCTTCCCCGAGGGGCGCATCACGGTAACCGGCAGTCTCATGAAGATGTACGACGGCCCGGCGTTTCTGGCCGCCAAGACCGGCGCGTGGCTGCTGCCGGTGTACATCGACGGGCCCGCCCACTCCTACTATGGGCGTACCAAGCCGCCGAACCCGAAAAAGCTGCGGCCGCGGGTCCGCGTCACGGTGCTGCCGATGCGCCAGCTCCCCATGCCGGAAGGGCGCACGGGCCGCGAACGGCGGCGGAAGGCCAGCGAACAACTGCGCAGCTACTTCGAAGAGTGGTGTTTTCGCGCCCAGCCCATGCAGGGTCTCTACGATGCGTTTTTGGACGCTGTGGCCCTGCACGGCCGCCGCTACCCGATCCTCGAGGATATCCGCTTCACGCCGGAGACCTACGGCCACCTGGTGAAAGCGTCGCTGGCCCTCGGACGCCTGGCGGGCAAGCTTACCCGGGAAGGCGAGACCGTCGGTGTCCTGATGCCCAACGCCGGGCCCACCGTCAGCTTGCTGCTAGGCCTGTTCGCTACCCGGCGGATTCCCGCGCTGCTCAATTACACCTCCGGGGTCGACGGCATGCAGAGCGCCCTGGAGACCGCGCAGATCCGCCTGGTGCTCACCTCGCGCGCGTTCCTTGAGAAAGCCCGTCTCACCGCGAAGGTGGCGCAATTGCGCGGCGTGCGCGTCGTGCCGCTCGAGGATCTGCGGCCCATGTTCGGGCTCGGAGACAAGCTGTGGTTGCTGTTGTGGGCGCTCTGGAATCCGCGCCGGGTGCGGCGTCCGGTGCGGCCCGAGGAGCCGGCCATTGTCCTGTTTACCTCCGGTTCGGAAGGCAAACCAAAAGGCGTCGTGCTGAGCCACGCCAATATCCTGTCGAACATCGAGCAGTTCCGCGCCGTCATCGAGTTCTCCAACCGGGACAAGTTCTTTACGGCGCTCCCCATGTTTCATTCCTTCGGCCTGACGGCGGGAACGTTGACGCCGGTCCTGCACGGCGCGCGCCTCTTCTTGTACCCGTCCCCGCTGCACTACCGCCTGGTGCCGGAAATGGTCTACGACCGCGACGCCACGGTTTTGTTCGGCACGGGAACCTTCCTTGGCCATTACGCGCGCTTTGCGCACCCCTACGATTTCTACAACGTGCGGTACGCCATTTGCGGGGCCGAAAAACTCGCCGCCGAGGTGCGCCAGGTGTGGATGGAGAAGTTCGGGCTGCGGATCATCGAGGGTTACGGGTCCACCGAATGCAGTCCCGTGATTTCGGTAAATACTCCCCTGTTTTGCCGGCTGGGCACGGTGGGGCGGATCCTGCCCGGCATCGAGCACCGTCTCGCCCCGGTGGAAGGCTTGACGCGCGGCGCGGTGCTGCACGTGCGGGGGCCCAACGTGATGCTCGGGTATCTCAAGCACGGCCAGCCGGGCGTGCTGCACCCCCCCTGCTCGGAGTTCGGCGAGGGCTGGTATGACACGGGCGACGTCGTCGAGATCGACCCCGACGGCTACGTCACCATTCTGGAGCGCGTCAAGCGCTTTGCGAAGGTGGCCGGCGAAATGGTGTCGCTCGAGGTAGTGGAGCGGATCGCGGCCGCGGCGGCGCCCGGCAAGGCCCACGCCGCGTCCATGGTAGCCGACGGGCGGCGCGGCGAGACGATTGTCCTGTTCACCGAAGCGCGGGGACTGCGCCGGGAGGACCTCATGGAAGCCGCGCGCCGGCTGGGCCTGCCGGAGGTCGCCGTGGCCCGGCGGATCCACTTCCTCGACAAACTGCCCCGCCTCGGCAGCGGCAAGTTCGATTACCTGGCGCTGAAGGCTCTGGCGCAGGAAGCCGAGGCCAGCCCGGCCGAATAGGGCGCGCGCTTCGCATCCGGGCAGCGCAACGGTCTCCGCCAAGACCGTTGCCTGGCGCTGCGCCTGGCCACGGCGTGGGCCGTCTGGATGCAAGAAAAGACAGATATCAACCATGCGCGCCCCCGCGCGGGCGGTTAAATCTGGGAGTAGCCATGGAAACACGCCGGTCATTTGCCATCAAGTCCGGGCTGGCGATCGCCGCCGGTCCGCTGAATCTGAACCCCCGGGCGCGGGGCGCCAATGAGAGAGTGACTCTGGGGCTGATTGGAGGCAGAAACCAGGGCCGCCACGTCAGCCTGGCCGCCATCGCCGGCGGCGCCGTGATCAAGACCTTTTGCGACATCGATGATGCGATCCTGCAAAAGATCTCGCCGCCACTCGAAAGCGCTCAAAACCGCGCTCCCGCCCAGGCGAAGGACTTTCGCCGCCTCCTCGAAGACAAGGATATCGACGCCGTCATCATCGCCACGCCCGACCACTGGCACACGCACATGGCTTTGCTCGCCTGCCAGGCCGGCAAGGATGTATACGTCGAAAAACCTTTGTCGCAGACGATCCGCGAGGGTCAATGGATTCGCGACGCGGCCAGAAAATTCCATCGGATCGTCCAGGTGGGAACCCATCGCCGCAGCGGCCAGCACTTTCAGGAGGCCGCCGAATACGCCGCCTCCGGGAAGCTGGGCAAAATCTGCCAGATCAAGGCGTGGACTTACCAGGTTCGCGAATCGATCGGCCGCCCGGCGGACGGCCCTCCGCCGGCCGGCGTCGACTATGACGCATGGTTGGGGCCTGCCCCTAAGCGGCCGTTCAATCCAAACCGCTTTCATTACAACTGGCGCTTCTTCTGGGACTACGGCAATAGCGAACTGGGCAACATGGGAGTCCATGTGCTCGACGTCGCCTTGCAGGGCATCCAGAAAATCCGTGGGATGAACGACTGCCTGCCCCGGCGCGTCACCTGCAGCGCGGGCATTTATTGGCTGGACGACGCCAAGGAGGTTCCTGACACGCAAACCGTCTGTTACGAATACCCCGGCCTGTCGCTGGTCTGGGAACTCCGCAGCTTTGCGGAAAAGCCGTCCGAACAAGGAATCATCGTGGGAACTTCCTTTCACGGGACCGAGGGCACGCTGTTCATCGATGCTTCCGGCTGGAAGGTGGTTGCCGCCAATGGAGACGCCGGCCCGGGCGGGAAAGGCGTGGGAGAGAAAGAACTGGTGCGCCAGCATGTGAGGAATTTCCTCGACTGCGTGAAGAGCCGCCAAGCGCCCAACGCCGACGTCGAAATTGGCCGGCTCAGCACCACCTTGTGCCACTTGGGCAACGTGGCTCACCATCTAAAACGTGACGTGCGATTCGATCCGCAAACGGAAACCTTCGACGACGCCGAGGCCAATGCCCGTCTGACGAAGAGTTACCGCCGCGAGTACCCCTTGCCGCAAGTCTGAATCCTGGCGGAAGCGGCGTATGCGCGGAAGGGTCCGCACGTCCGCCGCGCCATGCCGGAGAAACGTGCAGAAGGCGTCAGTTAAGTTCATTGCCGCGCAGCGTGGCGCACGGTAGGCTGGCAGACGATGGCACACGATCGAAGGCAATGCCGTTGCGCGCGCCGCGGCCACCCGTTCGCCATTCTGTTGGTGTCGTCGCTGTTCGCGGCGCCCACGGCGCTATCCGCTCAGCCGCCCGCTGATCCCGAAGCTTACCTGCAAGGGCTGCGCGCGCGGCTGCCTGTATCCGCGCCGTGGGAGCAGTGGTTAAAAACCACGGGCGAGTTGCCGACCCTTCCACGCTTAGGTGCGCGCGCGGCTTATCTGCCGGACCCTTTTCTCTTCGCCGATGGAAGGCGGGTGCGGTCGCGCGAGGAGTGGCAGGAGCGGCGGGCGGAGATTCAGCGCCTTTACGAACACTTCATCACGGGCAGATGGCCGCCGGCGCCCAAACGGGTGACGGCGCGCGAGGTTTCGCGCCGCCGGGAAGGGCGTGTGGAAGTGGCGGAATTGCGGCTCGAACTGGATGGACGCCGCGAACCATCCATCGGCCTGGATCTTTATATCCCCGAGGGGCGCGGGCCTTTCCCTGTGTTTCTGGGGCCGGCCTGGACGGCAAACTGGGCCCGCCTGGCGTTGCGGCGCGGGTATCTCTGCGCGATCTACGCGGGTTCAGACAACCACGATGACGCGGCGGCGCTGAAAGATCTCTACCCCGACTTCGCGCTCATCCCGCGCCGCGCCTGGGCTGGCGCCCGCGTTCTCGATTACCTGGAGACACTGCCGGCAGCAGACATGAGCCGCGTGGTGCTGACCGGACACTCGCGCGACGGCAAGCAAGCCCTCTACCTGGCGGCCTTCGACGAGCGGATCCGGGCGGTGATTCCGTCCAGTTCCGGCACGTTCGGAGCCAATCCGTTCCGGTTCACGGGCGAGCGGTATTTCAGCGAGTCGCTGGAAAGGAAAACCCGGTGGGATCCTTCCTGGTTTCACCCGCGCAGCCGCTTTTTCGCCGGCCAGGAGCATCGCCTACCAGTCGACCAGAATCTGCTGCTGGCGCTGGTGGCCCCGCGCGCTTGCCTGTTAAGCCAGGCGCTGCACGACGATAATGACCCGCCCTGGGGCGTCGAGCAGGCTTATCTTTCCGCGCGCCAGGTGTATGAGTGGATGGGGGCCGGAGAGCGTCTCGGGGTCCGCTGGCGCGATCAACTGCACGGGACGCAAGCGCGGGATATCGAAGACTACCTGGACTGGTTCGACATTCAGATCGGCCGCGCAAAGGGCCCTTGGCGAACGGAACTTTTGTTCGGCTTCGAATGGGAGCGGTGGCGGGAGGCGGCGGGCGAATCCATCGACCTCGCACAATACCCTCGGCGGGACCTTGGGGTGACCGGCGCCCCGGCGCAGGGCTGGACGCAATCCGTTTGGCAGCGCCGAGCCGTGGAGCTGGGCGCGGCCATCAGATGGCTGCTGGGACAAACGCCGCCCCGGTTGCCGGCGGGAGGTGTCTCCGGACGGCCGGCGGCGCGGCTCCATGCCGCGGCTTGGCGCAGGGATCTGTTCGACGATTTGCCGTTGTTCGCCATCCGCGAGGGCGGCCATTACGGCTGGAACGCCCCGCAGCGCGACCGCACTAGCCATCAGCAGGTCGTCTTCGGAGACGACCTGCTGGGCGAAGTGTATTGGCCCGCGGGGGCGGAAAAAAGCCGGCAGCGGCTTCCCGCCGTGGTCTGGCTTCATGGCTACAGCCACGCGACCGGCGCCATGTGGGCCTACCGGCCGGAGCTGAATCCGATTCTCGCGCTCGTGGAGGCGGGCTACGTGGTGTTGGCCTATGACCAGCACGGATTCGGTACACGCATCCGCGAGGCAGGCCGGTTTTATGAGCGCTACCCTGGCTGGTCGCGCATGGGCCTGATGGTGGAAGATGCGCGCTCCGCGGTGGATTATCTGGCGAGCCTGGAAGTCGTGGATCCGGGGAGGATTTCCCTCTTCGGTTTTTCGCTCGGCGGGACGGTGGCGCTGTTCACGGGGGCGCTCGAGCCGAGGGTGGCCGGCGTGGTCAGCGTGTGCGGGTTCACGCCGCTGCGTGGAGACCGCGTGGAACGCGGCGGCGAAGGCGCCAAGCGCTACAGCCACCTCCATGGGCTGCTGCCGCGGTTGGGCTTCTTCACAGGCCGGGAGGAGCGGATCCCCGCCGATTTCGCGGATCTGCTGGCGCTGGCGGCGCCGCGCCCCGTGCTGGTGGTGGCGCCGGATTGGGACCGGCACGCGCACCCGGAGGACATCAGCGCCGCAGTGAGTTCGGCGGCGAAGGTGTATGAGGCGCTGGGCGCGGCGGGAAAGCTGGAGTTGCTCGTGCCGCAGGACGTGCACCGGCTCTCGGGGCCGATGTTGGAGCAGGCGCTGAAGTGGATGAGGGAGCGGTAGCGCGGAGCGGGAGCTTGACGGGATCGGCCACGAGCGCGCCGTAGAGGTGGGGCCGTCGCTCCTGGAGGTAGAGGCTGGCCGGGTCGCCCAAAGCATTTCCAACCGACAGCCAGCGTACGCGGCCCGCGCCGTCCAGGTCGACGTCCGCGATCGCAAGCGGATGGCCGGGCCCGGTCTCGGCAAGCAGCTCTCCGTTGGCATCGAGAATCCGGCTGGGGGAAACGGACTCGGCGGCCGCCGTCGCAATCGGGATGCCGTTGTCGATGGCGCGCGCGCGGGTCATCACGTCCCAGTGCCGGGGGACGACGTCGCCGGCAAGGGGAACGGCGAGCAACTGCGCGCCCCGCAAGCGCAGAATCCGGGCGGGTTCGGGGAACCACAAATCCCAGCACACCAACAGGCCCAAGGTCCCAAAATCGGTTTCGAAGATGGGGAACTCGCCGCCGGGTGCGGTTCCCTCCTCCGCCTCGCTCAGCGGCAAGTGGACTTTCCGGTACCGTCCGGCCACGCGCCCGGCGCGGTCATAGAGAAGCGCCACGTTGTAAACAGCCCCCGCGCTGGTTTCGCGGGCGCCGGCGACGAGATAGGCGCGATGCTGGCGGGCTTTGGCGGAGAGCAGTGCCGCGGCGGGACCGGCCAGCTCGCGCGTCCTGTCGGCATAAGGGCCGCCCAGTCCATAATCAAAGATGGTTTCCGGCAGAACAATTAGCTCCGCGCCAGCCGCGCCAGCCCGATCGATCCAGCCGGCGATTTGCGCCAGACGGTCGGCCGCGGCGGCCTTGGGGTCGGGATGGCCGTGCGCAACCGCAAGGCGCACGCGGCGAGTCGGCGGCGTACGAACCGGAGCCAGCCGAGGCTGGAAAAACCACACCGTGCCTTGGCCGGCGCCGCGCAGGCCAAGCTCGATACGAAGGGAAACCGCACCCAGGGGGGCGGCCAGGACGCGGCGCAGCCGCCTCCCGCCGGTCCCGTCGCTCTCCCGGTGCGCATAATCGCGCTGGATTGGGCGCTCGCCGCCGGCATCCCCGCACCAGCTCAGCACGGCATACACGCGGTCATGTTCGCTGCCGACGCCCCGGGTGCGATAGGGCGCGGAGAACTCATAGGTTTGGCCCGGTCCGATGGGATGGACCACCGTGCGCCAGCAGGCCAGACTGTGGGCGGGGGCGGCTTGAATGCGCAAGGCAGGCGTCCGGGAGCGCGGCAGCGCTTGTAGAGCCGCAGCCGAGCCCTCGGCCGGATGCCATGGCCGCCAGACGCCAGTCCAGTGTTCCGGTGCGGCGGGCGCCGCCAAAACCACAAGCATGAACAGCGTCCGGAGCAGCATCGCCATATTCAAGAGGCGCGCGCCACCAGCACGGGCGAGGACTTCAGATCGCGGGGCAGGGGGGGAGACTGCGCATACGCGGAAGGGGGCATGCCCACGAGTGAACGGAAAACGCGCGAAAAGTAGGTGGGGTCGGAAAAACCGCACAGCTCGCTGACTGCGGAGACGTTGTTGAACGGGTCCAGGAGGAGTTGTTTGGCGTATTCAATCCGGCGGACCATCAGGTAACGTTCGAAGGTGACGCCCTCGATGCGGCGAAAGCTCCGGCTCAGGTGGCCCGCAGAGACGCCGAGGCGGGCGGCGACCGCGCCGATGCGGACAGCCTCCGGGCCGGCGGCCGTGCGGATGCCCCGTTCGATCTCCTGCTTGGCGCGGTCCACCAGCTTTTCTTTCTTGCCCGCGTAAAGGCGCTTCAATTCGCCGAGCAGCTCCTCGGCGCCACTCAGGAACGCTTGGCGCAACGCGGCGGGCGCCTGGGCCGCTTCCAGGGCGGCGGCCGTGCGCGCCTCAATCGCTTCCACCGCCCCCCCGTCGACGCCGAGCCGGGACACGGAGAGTCCCAGACGGCCCACGCAGGATTCCAGCATGCCGCGCCACTGGTCGAGTTGCGCCGCTTGCCGGCTGCTGTCCAGCGACACCGGTAGCGGCAAGGCATGCAACGCCGCGATGGCCTCGGCCAAGCGCCAGGATTCGATGCCGGCGCAGATTTCGTCAAGACGCTTCGCCAGGCGGCTCGACGATACCGAACGGCGGACATACTCGGTAATCGGTCCGGGGTCGCGCGCGAGCGCTTCGGTCGCCTCGCGGTAAGACTGCGGCAGGTCGGCGAGCCGGTGTTTGCTTTGCCCGATTCCCACCCGCACCGGCAACTCGCTGGTTTCCGTGATGTCGTGGGCGAGCCGCCGGGCAAATGCGCGGGCGCGCTGCGCGCCGCTGCCGGACTCGTCGAGGCCGGCGAACAGGATGACGCCCTGGTCGCGGAGGGTGGCGAAGCAGGCATCCGGGAGCGCGAGACAGGCATTGGCGATCTGCTGGAGCGTCTGACTCAGAGCCAGCTCCCGGCTGGCTGGCGAGTCCAACCCCGGCTGGCCGTCGGTTTCCGGACGGATCACAAAGGCACGATTGGGCCGGCGCCGGAAGCCCAACTGCTTGAGCAGATCACGCATGTCGACCTGGCCGGCCGTGCCTTGCAACAACAGGTAAGCGAACTCGCGGCGGAGAAGCAGCTCTTCGCGGGTTTTGCGTTCCTGGTCGCGCACCAACTCCTGAACGCGCATCCAGGAAACAGCCAGATATTCGGCGAACAGTTCCAGAATTTTGACGGCCCGATGGATCTCGGCTTGGCTGACCACCGGCACTTCGCGGTAGGCATGCTCGAGTCGGGCCCAGTCGATGTAATCGAGGTGATCAAGGGGCTTGCGGATCTGAACGAACTTTTCCGCCGTGGGGGGCTCGCGCAGAACCTGCCCGGTCAACAGGGTGGCGATGTGCTCGTCGCCGCAGAAGACCGGCACCGCGATGTCGACCAGGCCCGCGTGGCAGGTATAGACCCAGGTGCGGCGGGTCGCCCGCACGTGGCGTTCCGCCGCCTTATCGGAGAGGCCGCACGAGATTTCTTGGCGGCGCCCATGATCATTGACGAGGTCGCAAAAGACCGGGTCCGGATGACTGATGGGCTGGCCGAGACGCTTGGCGCACCCGCTTTCCAAGGCTTCGGCTGTGCCCATGGGCGCGCCGAGGCCCACCCGGCGCGCCGGTCCGTCTTCGGCCCAGACCAGATCGATCTTCTTGATGGGACAGGATTGGTTAATCAACAGAAAGACCAGGCGGAAGAACTCCACGTCCTTCTCGAAAAGCCTTAAAAACTCGCGCTGGCGGCTGAACGGGATGCGATCGCGTTCCAATCCGGGCATGGCAACAGCCTCTCTCACTGGATTATGGGGTCGGACACCCCCTCCCGTAGCAGCATTTTAATGATCTGATTTGAAGATACACAACTCTCTACTCTCTGGCGAGGTCATTTGTCTGCTGGTCCTGTGCTCTGGCTGCATTCCCCCGGCGCAGCACGGCGATTAATCTAAAGAAGCGGTTCCGGCCGGGGAACGATCCGGAATGCGATGGGGAGAAGAATTCAACGAGGAGACTTCCCGAGGAGACAGCTCAGAGGCTGTATCGGTGGGTTGGGGCGATGCCCCCCTTAAAGGAGATGGTATGAATGAGTAGGCTCGGGCGGGATAAGCTCCGAGAGAAGGGATTTTCTCGGAGTAGACAGGTCACAGGCTGGATCGGTTATGTGAGGCGTTCTGACCTCGTAAAGGAGATTGG